>R17__coassemble_420_pt1 | contig 21343 bp, 18 predicted proteins | sample R17__metabat2_low_PE_029 | metagenome-assembled genome bin R17
GCTGGATAGAGCACTTGGCTACGGACCAAGGTGTCGGGAGTTCGAATCTTCTCACGCACGTGTCCCTCTCGGTATTCCGAGAGGGATTTTTTATTGTATGATAAAGGCCTTGGTGCTATAATACATTACTGAGTTGGGCATGGATTCCAATTCGGAAAAGGAGATATTCAATGAGAATTACAGACGATATTCTTTATGTAGGTGTGAATGATCACCAGGTGGATCTGTTCGAGGGACAGTATGTTGTTGAGAATGGCATGTCCTACAATTCCTATGTGATCATGGATGAGAAGATTGCTGTTATGGATACGGTAGATGTTAACTTTGCTGATGAGTGGCTGGGGAATGTGAAGGCTGTTCTCGGAGAGCGTAAGCCGGATTATCTGGTGGTTCACCATATGGAGCCGGATCACTCGGCAAATATTGCAAGATTCATGGAGGTATATCCCGAAGCACAGGTCGTATCCTCGGCCAAGGCTTTCGCTATGATGAAGCAGTTCTTCGGCACAGACTTTGCAGAGCGTCAGGTTGTAATCAAGGAAGGCTCTACGCTGGCTCTTGGTAAGCATACATTAGCTTTTGTTGCGGCACCCATGGTACATTGGCCTGAGGTTATGGTATCTTACGATGTCTGCGACAAGGTGCTCTTCTCTGCAGATGGTTTCGGCAAGTTTGGAGCCCTGGATGTTGAGGATGAGTGGGATTGCGAAGCCCGCCGTTATTTTATTGGTATTGTAGGCAAGTTTGGTGCACAGGTACAGGCTCTTCTGAAGAAGGCGGCATCTCTGGATATTCAGATCATCTGCCCTCTGCATGGACCGGTTCTGACGGAGAATCTGGGACACTATATCAATCTATATGATATCTGGTCCTCTTACCGTGTGGAATCCGAGGGTGTTGTGATTGCCTATGCATCCGTATATGGCAATACCAGGAAGGCAGCACTGGCTCTGGCAGAAAGCCTGGAAGCAAAGGGTGTTAAGGTATCCGTATTTGATCTGGCAAGAGATGATATGGCAGAGGCTGTTGAGGATGCTTACCGTTACGGGAAGCTGGTTCTTGCTACGATTACCTATAATGGCGGTATCTTCCCCTTCATGAATGATTTCATTACCCGTCTGGTGGAGCATAATTATCAGAATCGTACGGTAGCGTTCATTGAGAATGGTACCTGGGCGCCTACTGCGGCAAGAAATATGGCTAAGATGTTCGAAGGATGCAAGAATATGACCTTTGCTGAGCATAAGGTTACGATCAAGTCTGCTGTGAATGCAGATGTGATGGCACAGATTGAAGCATTGGCTGAGGAATTTGCTTAAGCTTATATCGTAGAGATCAATGAGAAAGCCGGCTGCCACGTGAGTTTCGCGGCAGCCGGCTTTCCTCGGTTTATTTGTTATTGTTCTCAGAATCAATCTCTTCCGGTTCTTCATCCATCTGATTTTCAAGATCAATGAATCGGAAGGAGAGCATGAGATAGAGAATCTCATTGGGATCGCTGAAATCTGTCTCCAGAACGGATTTGATCTTCTCCAGACGGTAGAGAAAAGTACTTCGGTGAATATACAGGATTCTTGCAGACTGAACGGCATTCAGATGATTGTCCAGATAGACGCGAAGTGTCTTCAGATATTCAGAATTGCCATTCTCATCCATGTTCTTCAGCTTCAGGAACTTCTCGTGGCTGATCATATAGCCGGGAAGCTTCTTGGTGGACTGTTCCAGAATATAGTCGAAGGAGATGTCATTGAACTGGTGGATCCACTGGAAGGGATGCTTTCTTCCGCCTACATCCAGAGCCAGTGTTGCCTGTACATACTGTCTGCGCAGGTTCAGATGTCCCACCATCACACGGCTGTAGCCGGCTTTGAGGTAGCTGTCTTTGACAAAGTAGTTTATCTTCTCGGTGATCTTCTCTATGGTCATCCGAGCCTTGGTCATGTTGATATAGATAACAATGTTATCCTTGTAGGGAAGAGCACAGGAATTATCAATGATACTCTGCACGTAAGTACAGATTGCGTTGGCAGTCAGGTTCTGTTGGTCCATATAACTGGTCTGCAGAACGATGCAGAAGTATTCATTCCGGGAATACCATCCAAGAGAATCCAGTTTCTGACTGATTGTCACATAGTCAGCAGTACGGTCTGACAGGATATGCAGGAAGACCGAATGCAGGGAGGAGTCTCTTGTCGTGTGACGCACGGTATTATGAAGCAGGGCATGTTCGATGAGTTCTGCCAGACTTTCCAGCAGGAATCCGGTATTCTCCTTCAGTGGATTCTCGTAGTCCATCAACATCAGACGGTAGGATGTCACATCATACTTTTTGATATTCACACACAGACTGGTGACATCACTTGCTGGATTGGGATAGAAGAAGTACCCTGCTCGTTCACGAACCTGACTATAGAGTGGATCCTGCTTGATGGCAGTAACATAGCGATAGGTCTCTTCCTGGGATCCATAAATCGTATTCTGGAAGGGAGAACTCTCGGGGAATACCTTTGCGATGATCGTGAAGTCCATTCCCATTACCATCAGCGGATTGTGAAAGATGGGATAGCTGACTTCCAACATCGCCTGGATCGAACTATCACTGAGACGGAGATTGACCAGTGTACTCATCCAGGTATTGTACTTCTCCAGAATCTGCAGCACTGTGTTAAGGATCCTTGCCGGACTTACATGGATATCCAGGACCTGGCATACATTGGAAGGGCATGCGGTGCCGTTGATGGAAGCTTCCCCTGTCAGAATCAGCAGGGAGGAATCCGGACAGACCAGGTCTTCCGCGGAGGTAAGCTCCTGATCACGAATATAGATCGTATTCGGTTGATATTGGATTCCCTCAGTATAGATATATACGTGTTCTAAGGTGGGAAGTAAGGATAAAGAGGTATTGATCTGCAGTGGGTAGACATCCTGCAATTGGTCAGCTACCAGGCCGGCACTTAATTTCATTGCGCAACTCCTTCAATATGTGATAGGATACTGGAAGATTAGAAGACTTCCTTCCTGACTGGATTTTAAGAAATATTCATACACATTGTATGAGTTTTAAGAGAAAAAGTCAATGGAAAGAGGAAAAACAGGCGCTATTGTTGAAAAAAATGGCTCAATTGTGAAAGAGGAGGAGAGAAATGCTGTATTTTCGGAATATACAGGAAGCGGAAGAAGAAAAGAAGAACGCATATCGCTCCTGCCGCTTATGTCCAAGAGAGTGCGGTGTGAACCGCCTGGCTGGAGAGCGGGGCCGCTGCCTTGTATCGGGAGAACTGATGGCAGCTCGTGCGGCCCTTCATATGTGGGAGGAACCGTGTCTGTCGGATGTAGAAGGCTCCGGAACCGTCTTTTTCTCCGGCTGCAATCTGGGGTGTGTATTCTGCCAGAATCATTCGATTGCTGCTGCAGATACAGGGCGGAGCATTTCCGAAGAACGACTGGCTGAGATCTTTCTCGAACTTCAGGACAAGGGCGCCAACAATATCAATCTTGTTACGCCGACACATTATCTTCCGACAATCATTCTGTCCTTGATTCAGGCGAAGGAGCAGGGACTGAGACTTCCCATTGTCTATAACACGAGTGGGTATGAAAAGGTAGAGACGCTCAAGTGTCTGGAGGGATTGGTTGATGTCTGGCTTCCGGACTTTAAGTACTGGGATTCTTCCCTTTCGGCAAAGTATTCGCATGCTCCGGATTATCCGGAATATGCGAAGAAGGCAATCGCGGAGATGGTTCGTCAGGCGGGGGAGCCTGTCTTTGATGAGAAGGAGCATATGGTTCGAGGTGTGATCGTCCGACACCTGCTTCTTCCGGGTCATCTGGCGGACTCCAAAAGAGTCATCCGGTATCTGTATGAGGAATACGGTGATCGGATCTTTCTCAGTATCATGAATCAGTATACGCCGATGCCCGGTATGGAGAAGTATCCGGAATTGAACCGACGCGTGACCGAAGCGGAATATGATGCTTTGGTGGACTATGCCATCGATCTTGGTGTGGAGAATGGTTTCATCCAGGAGGGGGAGACGGCAGAGGAGAGCTTTATACCGGCCTTTGACTATGAGGGCTTGTAGGATAGGAATTGAGGTTATCTATGTATAAGAAAGATGAGAGTAAGAATAAGAGCGATCGAGGTAAGGCAGAGGATGTGAATACTGAGAGGAAGGGGAAGAACCGGAAGGGCGTCTGTCCGGTGGCAGATCGATGCGGCGGATGTCAGTACCAGGGCGTAAGTTATCAGGAGCAGCTGGAGAGGAAGCAGACGATAGTCAGAAAGCTGTTGAAGCCTCTGGCTCCGGTAGAAGCGATTCAGGGGATGGAAGAACCTCTGCACTACCGCAATAAGGTGCATGCAGTATTCTCATTTACGAGAAAGCATGAGATCATATCAGGCATCTATGAGGAGAACAGTCATCGCGTTGTTCCTGTGAAGTCCTGTATGATTGAGAATGAAGGAGCTGACGTCATCATTCAGGATATCCGCGCGATGCTTCCTTCCTTTAAGATTAAGGTCTATGACGAAGATACCGGCTATGGTCTATTCCGCCATGTTCTAATCCGAACCGGTCACTATACCGGACAGGTTCTGGTGGTGCTGGTGCTTGCCTCGCCGATCCTTCCCTCCAGAGGCAATTTTGTGAAGGCGCTGGTGGAGAAGCATCCGGAGATTACGTCGATCGTAATCAATGTGAATGATAAGAGGACCAGCATGGTTCTCGGCGATAAGGAGACGGTCATCTATGGCAAGGGGTATATCGAGGATCGGATCGGAGATTGTATCTTCCGGATCTCTCCGAGATCTTTCTATCAGGTCAATCCGGTGCAGACGCAGAATCTCTATGCGAAGGCACTGGAGCTGGCCGAGCTGACTGGGAAGGAGCGGGTGATCGATGCCTACTGCGGCACCGGAACGATTGGCATCCTGGCATCTGAACATGCAAAGGAGGTCATCGGTGTGGAACTCAATAAGGACGCAGTTCGCGATGCCATCACCAATGCGAAGGTCAATGGAAGGAAGAACATCTGGTTCTATCAGAAGGACGCCGGGGAATTTCTGGTGCAGATGGCAGAGCAGGGAGAGAAGGCAGACGTTATTATCATGGATCCCCCCAGAGCAGGAAGCAGCGAGGCCTTCATCAAGTCGATCGGTATTCTGGCTCCGGTACGAGTTGTCTATGTCTCCTGCAATCCCGAGACGCTTGCAAGAGATGTTCGGCTGCTGAAGAAGCAGGGATATATGCCAGAGCAATTTTGGCCGTTTGATATGTTCCCTTATACGGAACATGTGGAGACAGTGGTACGCTTGATTCGACGGTGAGTCGCAGACATGAGATGTTCCGGAGGGCAGCGGGTCTCAGAGATGTTGTGTACTTCCGAAGCGGAAAAGTCTTGCGTGAGTCGGAAATCGGGGTATAATGATAGATGCGGCTGTGAGGGCAATAGGAATACAGCCGATGGAGGATAATGATGAATCTGCCGAAGGATCCTGTGATGCTGTTGAGTGTTGTGAATACAGAACTGAGAGATATGTATGATTCTCTTCAGGAACTGTGTGCAGTATATGAAGTAGACGAGAAGGAGATCACTCAGACTTTGCTGAAGATCGACTATCGCTATGATCGCAAGAAGAATCAATTTATATAGATGGGAGACCGACATGAGAATAATTAAGAAGTCTCAGGAGCGTACCGCGGAAGACAACCGTGCGCTTCGTGATACCGTGACCGGAATTATCGATACTGTTATTGAGCGAGGAGACGAAGCTCTCAGAGAGTACAATGCTAAGTTTGACGGATGTCACCGGGATATGCTCCGCGTGAGCCGTGAAGAGATCGAAGAGGCCTACACCCACCTGACAGAGAGTGAGATTCAGGACCTGAAGGAAGCTCTCGGCAATATCCGCGCCTTTGCGGAGGCACAGAGAGGAACCGTGCAGGAACTGAAGAACTTCAGCCCCAAGCCCGGTATCTTTCTGGGACATCGGATCCTGCCGGTACAGTCCTGTCTGTGCTATGTACCCGGCGGAAGATTCCCCCTGTACTCTACCGCACTGATGTTGATCACGCCTGCCAAGGTGGCCGGTGTGAAGAGAATCTGTGCCTGCTCCCCTGTAGTGAAGGGAACGAACCACATTCAGGACAAGACGCTGGTTGCTATGGATCTTGCGGGAGCCGATGAGATCTATGCTGTCGGCGGTGCTCAGGCCATTGCTGCGTTCTCTTACGGTACGGAGGAGATCGCCCCGGTGGATATGATCGTAGGACCCGGCAACCGCTTTGTGGCAGAGGCGAAGCGTCAGTGCTATGGTCAGGTAGGTATCGATTTTGTGGCAGGTCCCAGCGAAGTTCTTGTGATTGCGGATGGAAGCGGCAGCAGTCAGATCATCGCAGCAGATCTTCTGGCTCAGTCAGAGCACGATCCCAATGCAAAGGGAATCCTTGTAACGACAGAGGAAGCCTTCGGACTGGCCGTGATCCGTGATGTGGAGGAGGAACTTAAGACACTGTCAACGGCAGGCATTGCTGCACAGTCCTGGGAGACTTACGGAGAAGTAGCTGTCGCAGAGAATCTGGAGGAGGCGGTAGCTCTGGCCAATGCCTACGCGCCGGAGCATCTGGAACTGAATGTAGCAGATCCCGATGCTATTGTGCCTGCGCTCTATAATTACGGATCTCTCTTTATCGGAGAGAATACAGCGGAAGTATTCGGCGATTATGCGTCCGGAACCAATCACACCTTGCCGACGATCAAGGCCGCTCGCTATACCGGCGGTGTCTGGGTGGGAACCTTCCTGAAGACCTGCACGCAGCAGAGCATGACACGCGAAGCATCGAAGACGATTGCACCTCTGGTATCCAGACTGGCTCATGGCGAAGGACTGGAAGGGCATGCAATCGCAGCAGAGAGACGATTTTAATTAATAATAGGAAGAAATGGATCCTGTCGGAGAATCCGATGGCAGGAGAATATAGATGATCAGAATTCAATGGTCAGGTGTGCGAATATCGTGCATCTGACTGTGGAGAATAAAAGGAGTAATTTATGGCAGAATGTCCCAGCAAGAGCACTTGCAGCAAGTCCAGCTGTGAGGGCTGCAGTAAGAAGAAAGTAGATTTTTCGGTTGCCTGTAATCAGTTTACGGCAGTAAAGCACGTAATCGGTATCGTGAGCGGCAAGGGCGGCGTAGGTAAGTCCTCTGTGACTTCCTGTCTTGCAGTCGAGTTGAACCGTCAGGGATACCGTGTGGGTATCCTCGATGCGGATATCACCGGTCCTTCCATTCCCCGCATGTTCGGTGTACATGCTATCCAGGGAATTCAGGATGAACTGATGGTTCCCGGTGAGTCGGCAACCGGTATCAAGATCATCTCCATCAATATGCTGATGGATGAGGAGACTACCCCTGTAATCTGGAGAGGCCCCGCAATCGCGGGAATCGTGAAGCAGTTCTGGTCGGATGTTATCTGGGGGGAACTGGATTATCTTCTTGTAGATATGCCTCCCGGAACCGGTGATGTTCCGCTGACTGTCTTCCAGTCCCTTCCGGTGGATGGTATCGTTCTGGTGACTTCTCCTCAGAGCCTGGTAGATATGGTCGTGAAGAAGGCTTACAATATGGCGAAGCAGATGAATATCCCGATCCTCGGTGTGGTTGAGAACTTCAGCTACGTTCGCTGTCCCGATTGCGGTAAGAAGATCTATGTCTTCGGTGAGAAGAAGCTTGCAAACTGGTCGGAGGAGACCGGAATTCCCGTTGTTGCTGAGCTTCCTATGGATCCGGAGCTTGCAGAGTATGCGGACGCAGGTCGTGTAGAGGCTTACTTTGGCAATGATTTTGGTCCTGTGGCAGCGATCCTTCCTAAGGTAGACTAAGTATATATCACTGCAGACGGCTCTTGCTGTCTGCAGTGTTTTCGATTGTGTGATAAGGTTGTCAGGCGGCCGGGTAAGAGGTGAAGACATTCGGATTCCCGGCGCTTCACAGAAGGGAGGATATATTATGTTGATTCTGGCATCGAAGTCTCCAAGAAGAAGAGAACTGCTGGAGCTTGCGGGAATCCCCTATTCCTGTATTCCCTCTCAGGCCGATGAAGAGATCCCTGCCGGTATGCCTTCAGAGATGGTACCTGAATATCTGGCAGTGAAGAAGGCGGAGGAAGTTCTTGGGCAGAATGAAGATGCTGTGGTTCTGGGTTCTGATACGCTGGTTCTTCTGGAAGGAGAGCCTCTGGGCAAGCCGCATTCTGAGGAGGAAGCATTCGCAATGTTGAGAAGACTCTCCGGGAAGACACATCAGGTGTGTACCGGTGTTGCCATTCTGAGCCGCGGGAAGCGCGTCTCTTTCACCTCGATGACGGAAGTGGAGTTCTATGCGCTGAGTGATGAGGAGATTCGGGACTACATTGCAACCGGAGAGCCGATGGATAAGGCTGGAGCTTACGGAATCCAGGGACGCGGCGCTCTTCTTGTGAAGGAGATTCGCGGCGATTACTATACCGTGGTCGGCCTTCCCATCGCAGAGACTGTAAGAGTACTGAAGCAGTTCATCTATTAGAGACTAACCCTACCCCTATCGTAGATTCCTGCCGTGAAAATGCTCTCAGACCGGAGAAAATACTGGTCATGAGAGCATTTCTATGTTAGAATAAAATTTGGTGTGTTATCGGATAGGCACATCGGACTAAGAATTAGGAATGTAAGGAATAGAAAATTATGGTTTATAATAATGTGCTGGAAGCTATGGGACATACACCGCTGATTAAGCTGCAGCGTATGAATGATCCGGAAGCTGCAGATATCTATGTAAAGTTTGAAGGACTGAATGTCGGCGGTTCCATCAAGACTCGTACGGCATATAACATGATTCGGGCGGGTGAGAAAGCCGGTGTGATTACGAAGGATACCATCATTGTGGAACCGACCAGCGGCAATCAGGGCATCGGTCTTGCACTGATTGGTGCAGTTCGCGGTTACCGCACGATCATCATCATGCCGGACTCTGTCAGCGAGGAGAGACGCTTTCTGGTGAAGCATTACGGTGCTGAAGTGATTCTGATTCACGATGCCGGTGATATCGGTGCCTGCATCGATGAGTGTCTGCAGACGGCTCTTCGTATGGCGAAGGAAGATCCACGTGTGTTCGTTCCCCAGCAGTTTGAGAATCCTGCGAATCCCGAGGTTCACAGATGTCAGACGGCGCAGGAGATCCTTGAGGACGTGGATCGTCCGATCGATGGATTCTGCTCCGGTATCGGAACCGGCGGAACGATCACCGGAATCGGTGAAGTCCTGAAGGAGGCCAATCCCGACATGACGATCTGGGCGGTGGAGCCTGAGAACGCGGCGATCCTTTCCGGCGGCAGTATCGGAACTCATATTCAGATGGGCATCGGAGATGGATTGATTCCTGAGATCCTGAACACGAAGATCTATGATGATGTCTGCATCATTAAGGATGAGGATGCCCTTCAGGCTTCCAAGGATCTTTCCATTAAGGAGGGCTTGATGTGCGGAATCTCCAGTGGAACGAATGTAGCGGCAGCGATTCAGCTGGCGAAGAAGCTCGGCAAGGGCAAGCTTGTAGTTACGATCCTTCCCGATACGGCAGAGAGGTACTTCAGCACGCCGTTGTTTGAGTAAGGGACCATCCCGGCAACTATCGGTAATATCACATTGAGAGGTGTTTTTTTGAAAAGACGATGGATCAGTATCTGTCTGGCAGCAGTTCTCGCGGTGATTCTTGCGGCGGCCCCTGCCCATGTACAGGCTGGTGTGGGCAAGGCTGACCATACACTTGCAGATGCCACAACTGCTTCCGGTTGGCCGGCAGCACCGGAGACGGATGCGGAATTTGTGTTCGCTATGGAATTGAACTCCGGTACCGTTCTCTACGATAAGGGCGGAGAGGAATCCTGCTTCCCGGCCAGTACGACGAAGACGATGACGGCTCTCCTGACGCTTGAGAATTGTGATCTCGATGAGGAAGTGACATTCTCGTACAATGCAGTTCATGATATTGAGAACGGCGGCCACCACTATGAGTTTCAGGAAGGTGAAGTTCTGACGGTAGATGAATGTCTGCAGTTTCTTCTGGTGGAATCTGTGAATGAATGTGCCTATGCCCTTGCAGAGCATGTCGCGGGGGACGTGGATACTTTCGTTGATATGATGAATGCGAAGGCGCAGGAACTCGGTGCCTATGACACGCATTTTAACAATCCTCATGGGCTGAACGATGAGGATCACTATACGACAGCCCATGATATGGCGATGATCCTGTGGGGATGCATCCAGGATCCGAGATTCCAGCAGTATGCGGATATTCAGAGCATTTCTCTGAAGGGTCACGCCATCATGACTTCCGGATTCCAGTCCTATACGAATCATCATGAGATGATCCTCTATGGGAATTCCAACTATGATACTGACGTGGTCTGCGGTAAGACCGGATTTACTTCGATTGCGGGAAGCACGTTGGTGACTTATGGCCACAGGGATGACATGGATGTCATTGTGGTGATCATGCAGGGCGAAGATCAGAAGAGGTTCTCGGATACGAAGGCGGTTCTGGATTATGCCTTCGACAACTTTGAACTGGTGTCCGCGCAGGAAGTGAGTGAGGAGCTTCTGCGTGAAGACATCTCCGGGCTGAGTCTGGGCACAGAGATCGATGAGGAGCAGGTCCTGCTTCTTCCGGTGAATGGCGGAAGAGATGCCTTGACGTCTGAGTTTACCCCACGTTCGGAGGAGGATACAGATCTGTCTGTTCTCGGTACCCGGACCTGGTACTATGACGGTGTGGAGGTAGGATCTTCTACAGTGACTCTGGCTCAGAAGAGTACTTCTTCCTATGTCTCAGAGGAGGAAAGTGCAGAAGGTCAGACGAGCACTTCGCGGAAGACATTTGCCTTCGGGCTGACTCGGGGAGAATTCCTTGTGATCCTGGTGCTCAGTGCCTTATTGATTGTTCTGCTGCTCATCATGCTGCGTATCCTTCATGTGAAGAGAGAGCGCAGGCGGATCGCAAAGAGAAGAAGAGAGCGTGCTGCGAAGCTTCGTGAGGCAGAGCGCAGAGGACGCCGTTAAGATGGATAGGGCCTTCATGCCGGAGAGAACTTTCGGCATGGAGGTCTTTCTATACTACAGTTCCGGGCAAATGTCAAGACTTGACTATTATATATTGTGGAAGTACAGTATACGGGATACCAGATATAGGAATGATTGTGCGGGATGGCACAAGATGTGGTAAAGGGGTGTAAGTATGGACTTTGAGAAGGTCGTTGTGATAAAGAAGGACGGAACCAAGGAGAAGTTTAATGTAGAGAAAGTGATCAATGCGGTAGATAAGTCTGCTTATCGCGTTCTTTATACATTTACTGACAGAGAGCATGAGGCCATTCGTCTCTTTGTACAGGATAAGGTCGAGGAACGCGGATTGACGGCAATCCCTATTCCCGAGATGCATAATATTGTCGAAGGGGCCTTGGAGCGGGTGAATCCTGCTGTAGCCAAGAGCTACCGCGATTACAGAAACTATAAGCAGGACTTCGTACAGATGCTTGATGAAGTCTATAAGAAGAGCCAGTCCATCATGTATATCGGCGATAAGGAGAACAGCAATACCGACAGTGCGCTGGTATCTACGAAGAGAAGCCTGATCTTCAACGAGCTGAATAAGTCTCTCTATCAGAAGTTCTTCATGAATACCGAGGAACTTCAGGCCTGCCGTGACGGTTACATCTATGTACATGATATGTCGGCCAGAAGAGATACCATGAACTGCTGCCTGTTTGATGTGGAGAATGTTCTGAAGGGCGGCTTCGAGATGGGTAATCTCTGGTACAACGAACCGAAGACGCTGGATGTTGCTTTCGATGTTATCGGAGATATTGTCCTCAGTGCGGCCAGTCAGCAGTACGGCGGCTTCACGGTTCCCAATGTGGAGAAGATCCTCTCTCCCTATGCAGAGAAGTCCTATGTCAAGTATAAGGAGAGGTATCTGGAGATGGGGCTCTCGGAAGAGCGCGCGGAGGAGGAGACTCTGAAGGATATGAAGCGGGACTTCCGCCAGGGCTTCCAGGGTTGGGAGTATAAGTTCAATTCTGTATCCAGCAGCCGCGGCGACTATCCTTTTATCACGATGACAGCCGGCAATGGAACCGGGCGCTGGGAGAAGATGGCAACGATCACCATGCTTCAGGTGCGCCAGGGCGGTCAGGGCAAGGCAACCTGTAAGAAGCCGGTACTCTTCCCTAAGATCGTATTCCTGTACGATGAGAATCTTCACGGACCCGGGAAGGAACTGGAGGATGTATTCGAGGCAGGAATCGAGTGTTCCAGCAAGACGATGTATCCGGATTGGCTGAGCCTGACCGGTGAGGGATATGTCCCCAGCATGTATAAGAAGTATGGTGCTGTCATCAGCCCTATGGGCTGCCGTGCCTTCCTCTCCCCCTGGTATGAGAGGGGCGGGATGAATCCGGCAGACGATGATGACCGTCCGGTATTCGTGGGAAGATTCAATATCGGTGCGATCAGCCTGCATCTTCCGATGATCCTGGCGAAGGCACGCCATGAAAGCCGGGACTTTTATGAGGTTCTGGATTACTACCTGAATCTGATTCGTAAGATCCACATCCGCACCTACGCCTATCTGGGCGAGATGCGTGCTTCCACGAATCCGCTGGCTTACTGTGAGGGCGGTTTCTATGGCGGACACCTGGGACTCTACGATAAGATCAAGCCTCTTCTGAAGTCGGCGACGGCTTCCTTCGGTATTACTGCCTTCAATGAACTGCAGGAGCTCTACAACGGGAAGTCGCTGGTAGAGGACGGCGCATTTGCTCTGGAGGTATTGCAGCACATCAATGATATGGTAGCGAAGTTTAAGGAAGAGGATGGCAATCTCTATGCGATCTACGGGACTCCGGCAGAGAGTCTCTGTGGTACGCAGGTAACGCAGTTCCGTGCGAAGTACGGCATTGTGGAGGGGGTATCGGACCGAGAGTATGTATCCAACAGCTTCCACTGTCATGTGACGGAAGATATCACTCCCATCGAGAAGCAGGATCTGGAGGGACGCTTCTGGAATCTCAGCAATGGCGGCAAGATTCAATATGTGCGCTACCCGATCGCCTACAATAAGGAAGCCATTCGTACTCTGGTTCGCCGCGCTATGAAGAAGGGCTACTATGAGGGTGTCAATCTTTCTCTGGCCTACTGTGATGACTGTGGTCATCAGGAACTGGATATGGACGTCTGCCCGGTATGTGGCAGCCGGAATCTGACGAAGATCGATCGTATGAACGGCTATCTGTCTTACTCTCGTGTGAAGGGAGATACCAGACTGAATGCTGCGAAGATGGCTGAGATTGCAGAGAGGAAGTCGATGTAATGAACTATCATAACATTACGAAGGATGATATGCTGAACGGGGATGGGCTTCGCGTAGTTCTCTGGGTGGCCGGCTGTAATCATTACTGTAAGGACTGTCAGAATCCAATCACCTGGGATCCCAACGGGGGACTTCCCTTCGATGAGGAGGCGAAGCAGGAGCTGATGGGGGAACTGCAGAAGGACTACTACAGCGGCGTTACCTTCACCGGCGGAGATCCTCTCTACCCCGGCAATCGAGGAACGATCATGGACCTTGCGGCAGAGATCAAGGAGAAGTTCCCGGAGAAGACCATCTGGCTCTATACGGGATTTCTGTGGGAGGAGATCGAGAAGCTTCCCGGCATGGAGAATATCGATATCGTGGTAGACGGAGAGTTCCTGACAGAGAAGAAGGATAATCAGCTGTTGTGGAGAGGCAGTCCCAACCAGCGTGTGATCCGCGTCGCTGAGACGAAGAAGACAGGGCATGTTGTTCTCCACATAGATCCGGAAGCCAGAGCAGGCGTGTGACCTGCAGGAAGGATGAGCAGAATGGAAAGAGAGATCATCAGGATCCATTATCATAATGAAGAACTTGAGAAGCTGACCTATATCGATGGCAAGAGTGATTGGATCGATCTGCGCGCAGCAGAGCACGTGGTGATGAAGCAGGGAGAGTTTCGCCTGATCAGTCTGGGTATCTCCATGTGTCTGCCGGATGGTTATGAAGCCATCGTGGCACCGAGGAGCTCCACATTCAAGAACTTTGGTATCATTATGGTCAACTCGATCGGTGTGATCGATGAGAGCTATGGCAAGAACAGCACGGACGACATCTGGATGGTGCCGGCGCTTGCGATGAGAGACACGGAGATTCATGTGAATGACCGCATTGCACAGTTTCGAATCCAGCGTCATCAGCCGAAGATCGAGTTCATCGAGGTGGAGGCGCAGGATGGCAGGTCCCGCGGTGGATTCGGAAGTACGGGAACAAGATAGAACGCATATGCCCTCTGCCGATCGTAGAGGGCATGCGTCATTATAAGGAACTGGGAACCTATGATAGAATTGAATGAATTACAGGAGCGTGTGATCCTGGTCGGCGTCAGCACTTATGATTATGACGATACACAGGCTTCCCTCGATGAACTGGAGGAACTGGTACATACGGCAGGTGCCGTTGTCCTTGCGAAGGTGATTCAGAATCGAGAGCAGGTGCATCCGGGAACCTACCTGGGCAAGGGCAAGATTGATGAAGTAAGGCAGTATATCGCATCTCTTGGCGCTACGGGTGTGGTCTGCGATGACGAATTATCTCCGGCGCAGATGAAGAACCTGGAAGTGATGCTGGATACGAAGGTGATGGATCGAACACTGGTCATTCTGGATATCTTTGCCGCAAGAGCTTCCACGAGAGAAGGCAAGATCCAGGTCGAGTTAGCCCAGCTGCGCTATCGTGCGGCTCGCCTGGTTGGTATTCGTGATTCTCTGTCCCGCCTGGGCGGCGGTATTGGTACCCGAGGTCCCGGTGAGACTAAGCTTGAGACAGACAGGCGTGTGATCCATCAGAGAATATCCGGCCTGAAGGCGGAACTGGCAGAGGTACAGCGCCACAGAGAGACAACGAGGAAGAGCCGGGAGCGAAGCCGTATTCCTGTGGTGGCCATTGTCGGATATACGAATGCCGGCAAGAGTACACTGCTCAATGCCCTGACCGGAGCGGGAATCCTGGCAGAGGATAAGCTCTTTGCCACGCTGGATCCCACCACGCGCAATCTGGTACTTCCCACGGGGGAAGAGGTCCTGCTCACAGATACGGTTGGATTCATTCGCAAGCTGCCGCACCACCTGATCGAAGCTTTCCGAAGCACTCTGGAGGAAGCGAAGTATGCGGATGTGATTCTGCACGTAGTTGATGCCGGCAATCCTCAGATGGATCTTCAGATGGAGGTCGTCTATGACACGCTGAGAGACCTGGAGATTCAGGGAAAGCCGATCCTGACAGTCTTCAACAAGATGGACCGGGTGGAGCCCGGGACCCGCCTGAGAGACAGCCGGGCGGAGGACTTCCAGTGTATCTCTGCGCGCACGGGAGAAGGACTGGATGAGCTTCAGATGATGCTTGCGAATACGCTGCGGCATCAGAAGGTCTATATTGAGCGGGTGTATGGCTATGCGGAAGCCGGCAGGATTCAGATGATCCGCCGCGCAGGACAGCTCCTGAGCGAAGTGTATGAGGAAGACGGGATTCATGTGACCGGCTATGTTCCCGCAGAATATCTCGGCAAGATTTGACTTAGATGCAACAGATGCTCGGAATACGAGCATCTGTTGCATCTTTTTTACTGGCAAATGCTCTGCCTCATGCTCTATAATTATAGTGTGGTCTGGCACTAAGGAAGGAGGCAGAGAGGATGGAACCCTGGATCGAGTATCCCTATGAATTGATCTCGCTTTTGGGAGAAGGGAACAGTGCGTCTGTCTATCTGGCACAGGATATGAGAGATGGAAGCTATGCAGCATGCAAGATCGTGCCATGGAAGAACGTTGTTGGTCTGGCCGCTCTGGAACGTGAGTGGGATATTCTGTCTATGCTGGATCATCCGGCGATCCCCCGGCCGATTGACTGCATGGAGACTTCGGCGGGGAAGATGCTGGTGATGACCCATATGCCGGGAATCACCCCAGTGAACCTGTGCCCACCGGACTTTATCGATTCCTGGGAAGAGATGAGTGCAATTGTGCAGTCCAGATCCTGGGAAGCGCTGGCTGCTTACTGGGGATACCGAATCTGTCATATTCTCAGTTATCTTCACAACAGAGAAGATCCTCTGATCTACGGCGACTTGAAGCCGGCCAATCTCAAGATCACAGAGGACGGGAGTATTACCATGGTTGATCTCGGCACTGCATGCTTTCAATCGCTTGCCAGGCGAGGGAAGGCCGCGGGGGAAGCCTTCAGCGGAACCGTAGGGTATGCAGCTCCGGAACAATATCCGGAGGAAGCCGGATATCCGACACCTGCTACAGATATCTATGCTCTTGGAATCCTGCTTCGTGAGTGGCTGCAGCCGGTGGAGATGTCAGAACGTATGCGGTCTATTATTGATAAGTGTACCGCCTACCGGGCAGCGGATCGCTGGTATAGTGCTGATGTATTGTCACTTCATCTGAGGGGCCTTTATGAGGTGCGGCGAGGGGAACTTTTTCTCCGAAGAAATTGGTGAATTCCCTCTTTTCATCCCGAATAAACTGAGGTATACTATCAGAGCACGCCTGTATCATGATGAACGGTAAGCCTTCATAGAGATACCGGCGATACAGGATGTGGTATCAGATATTCAAGAACAGAACAAGATGTAGTGGTTTTGCTGATTGACTGATACAAGATATTGTGATATTATTTGAGACAGCGGCCGAGAATATCGCCGCTGTCTCTTTCTCCTGTACAGAGAGCTGATTTGGCGTATGGGGGAGAGACGGAAGATAGAAGACGTAAAACCGTCCAAGGAGGTTTTTATACATGTTTCAGGTAATAAAGCGTGATGGTGAGATCGCAGATTTCAATCTGGATAAGATTTCCGGTGCGATTCGTAAGGCTTTCGAAGCGACCGGCAAGATTTATACCGATCAGATCATTGAGCTTCTGTCCCTTAGGGTAACGGCGGACTTCCAGAATAAGATCAACGACAATAAGATCGGCGTGGAAGCAATTCAGGATAGTGTAGAACATGTGCTGGAACAGTCCGGATATACGGATGTGGCGAAGGCATACATTCTCTATCGCAAGCAGCGTGAGAAGATGCGCAATATGAAGTCTACGATCCTGGACTATAAGGATGTAGTCAACAGCTATGTGAATGTGGAAGATTGGCGAGTGAAGGAGAATTCTACCGTGACTTATTCTGTCGGTGGCCTGATCCTCAGCAATTCCGGCGCTGTCACTGCCAATTACTGGCTCTCCGAGATCTATGACGAGGAGATCGCGCAGGCTCATCGCAATGCGGATATCCATATCCATGATCTGTCTATGCTGACCGGTTACTGCGCCGGTTGGTCCCTGAAGCAGCTGATTCAGGAGGGACTTGGCGGTATCACCGGCAAGATCACCTCATCACCGGCAGCACATCTGTCGGTTCTCTGTAATCAGATGGTGAACTTCCTCGGAATCATGCAGAATGAATGGGCCGGCGCTCAGGCTTTCTCTTCCTTTGATACCTATCTGGCACCTTTCGTTAAGGTTGATCATCTCTCATACCCTGAGGTGAAGAAGTGCATCGAGTCCTTTGTATACGGTGTGAATACACCTTCCCGCTGGGGAACGCAGGCGCCTTTCTCCAATATCACTTTGGACTGGACGGTTCCGGCCGATCTGGCTGAGATGAATGCCATCGTAGGCGGTAAGGAACTGGACTTCCGTTACAAGGACTGCAAGAAGGAGATGGACATGATCAACAAGGCCTTCCTTGAGATCATGATTGAGGGCGATGCGAACGGCCGCGGCTTCCAGTATCCGATTCCCACTTACTCGATTACCAGAGAATTCGATTGGAGCGATACAGAGAACAATCGTCTGCTCTTTGAGATGACAGCGAAGTATGGCACCCCCTATTTCTCCAACTATATCAACAGCGATATGGAACCCAGCGATGTGCGAAGCATGTGCTGTCGTCTGCGTCTGGACTTGAGAGAACTGCGCCGTAAGTCCGGCGGCTTCTTCGGCTCCGGTGAGAGTACAGGGTCTGTGGGCGTGGTTACCATCAATATGCCCAGAATTGCCTATGTGTCCGCAACACCGGAGGAGTTCTATCAGAGACTGGATCACCTGATGGATCTGTCTGCAAGATCTCTGAAGATCAAAAGAGGGGTCATTACGAAGCTCCTGGACGAAGGGCTCTATCCTTACACCAAGAGATATCTCGGCACTTTTGAGAATCATTTTTCCACCATCGGTCTGGTTGGCATGAACGAGGTCGGATTGAATGCAAAGTGGCTGGGGGGAGATATGACAGATGAGAAGACACAGAAGTTCACGAAGGACGTACTGAATCATATGAGAGAGCGTCTCTCTGATTATCAGGAACTCTATGGAGATCTTTACAATCTGGAGGCGACTCCGGCAGAGTCTACATCCTACCGTCTGGCGAAGCATGACAGGGAGCGGTATCCGGAGATCCGCACGGCAGGTCATGAAGGGGATACTCCTTATTATACGAACAGCTCTCACCTGCCGGTAGACTTTACGGCAGATATCTTTGATGCACTGGATATTCAGGATGATCTGCAGACATTATACACATCTGGCACGGTATTCCATGCCTTCCTTGGTGAGAAGCTTCCCGATTGGGAATCGGCAGCCCATCTGGTACGTACCATTGCCGAGAATTATAAGCTGCCCTACTATACGATGTCCCCGACTTACTCGGTATGCCGTACCCATGGATATCTGAGCGGTGAGCATTTTATCTGCCCTGAGTGTGGTGCCAAGGCTGAGGTGTACAGCCGTATTACCGGTTACTATCGCCCGGTACAGAACTGGAATGAGGGTAAGCTTCAGGAGTATAAGAACCGTATGGAATATGTTCCTGCGCGCTCCCGCATGAAGAGGGGCGGTGCTGTGGTCGTAGGCGGCAAGGTACCTGTCAGCGGCCAGTTCGGTATGGCAAGAACTGCTGCTGTGGAGGAGAAGAGATACCTCTTTACTACCAAGACCTGTCCTAACTGCCGTATGGCGAAGAAGTTCTTGGGAGATCTTCCTTACACAGTGATCGATGCGGAGGAGATGCCTGAGCTGGTATCACGCTACGGTATCATGCAGGCACCGACCTTTGTGGTAGACCGCGGTGGTGAGGTGACGAAGATCGTGAATGCAGCCAACATCCGCAAGTTCGCGGAGAACGAGAGAAAGATGCAGGCATAGCATTATATAAATATAAGAAGAGACCGGCGGTCCGTGGGATCGCCGGTCTCTTCTTATATAGCTTTCGCTTTCTGTCTCTTTGCTGAGAGAAGCAGATTCATCAGCATCGATACATGTAGGGACCGAATCCGCCGCAGCAGCACTGCAGCATCATACAGTAACAGCAAAGGTTAGAGAGGTTGAGCGTGGCATGTCCGCCATAGCCCCGGCTCATATTCTGATACCACTGTCCTCCGTTCTCCAGGCGGTGGATCAGGTTCTGATACTCGATATTGGAGGGATCCATCTCTGCAGCGCGCCGTGCATAGTTCAGGGCATTGACATTGTTGCCAAGTCCGGAGTGTGCGATACTGCAGTAGTAGTACCAGTCAGCCTGCCGGTCCTGCACGCTGTCCAGCGCATTCAGCGCCTCCTTGAAAGCCATATTCTGGATATAATTGATGGCAGCCTGCATGCGCACGGCATCTTCTCCGGCATAGGAATTCTGCCAGCCGCCTTGTCTGTCTTCCCGGTAGTCATACTGCGCCCATCCGCCGTACTCCGTTCTGCCATAGGAACTGCCGGGACCATAGCCGCTGCCCTGTCCGTAGGAATTCCCCTGACTGTAGGCACCGCCGAAGCCCTGCTCCTTCTCCTGCATGATCTGCTTATAGGCCTGCTGGACTTCCTTAAACTTTTCTTCCGCCTCTGCTGCATTCGGATTATTGATATTGGCGTCCGGATGATACTTGCGGCTTAGCTGCCGATACGCTTTCTTGATCTCCTCATCGGAGGCATTGTAGTCAACACCGAGAGTCTTGTAGGGATCGAACATGGGAGTCTCTCCTTTATGGTAAATCTTTTGCTTTTTCTTTCTTCACACTTTCGTACTTGCTCCATATTCCGGAATACAGAATATTGCGCAGGATCTCCGCATGCTCCAGAATGGGAAGACGCTCAAATGCTCTTGTCGTCTCTGCCATCATCATTGTGAGTATCTGAAGAATATACGATTCAAAGAAGTCTTCAGGGGTCTGTGTCTTCGGTGCCATGGCAAGAATCTGTTCTCTGCAGACAAGCCAGGGGTTATAAGAACCGCTCTTCCTGTCTTCTTCCATGTCTTCCCAGGCGTCCATCAGATAGATATACTTCCCGAGGAAGAATCCCATCTGCCTCAGATCATCAGCCCAGATATCGTCCCGGCAGGCGAATACTTCTCCGAGCATCCTTCCGGTCAATCCGGCAGCCAGATCAAGATCCGCCGTACGTTCGGATTCACATCTGTGGAGCTCTTGAAGATAGTCTAACACAGCTTTGCTCTGTCTTGGATACTTTTCTGCAATTTTTCCGGTTTTTCTTATCAGAAGGCGGTACTCAATTCCGGACTTCAGGCTTCGGTCATCAATCCAGTCATCCTGCAGATTATAGCAGGCAAGCAGGACATTCATACAGGCGGCATAGTCGGTCATGGGATTGACAGACTTGCGGACTTTCCGCCAGGGACGGATCGGACATCGCTCCATTCTGAGTTCTGTCTCTTCCTCATACAAGGCAGTCAGTAAAAGAGCAAGAAAGGTCATATCGTAGGTCAGAGTCATCTGGCTGATTCGCCCGGAGGTTCTCTTCAGAGAACAGCAGAGACCGCAATAGAAACTCTGATATTCATCGAATTCCCGGATCTTCAGCTCCGGCTTATTGACTGCGCTATAACCGAACATAGGACGATACCTCTATACTTACGAATCGCCGTCATACAGATGACGGCGATACATGGAACGTTCTTTAACTCTTACGAATGAATTCAGTGCGGCACTTGGGGCATGTGATGGAGATCTTCCCCCGTCCCTTGGGCACGCGTACCTTCTGCTTGCAGGAAGGGCAGCTGTAGAAGCGATAATATTTCTTCTGCTCCTGATGTGTCTTCATCAGTTGGAAGCGGCCGGTGAACTTATTGCGCAGACGAAGGAACTGGAGGTTCTCATTATAGCGTCTGCTGCAATCCCGGGAAAGGGAGCGGTAATAATATACGACCAGACAGATCAGGGTAAGGATATATAAGAT
>R17__coassemble_421_pt1 | contig 21235 bp, 12 predicted proteins | sample R17__metabat2_low_PE_029 | metagenome-assembled genome bin R17
GAGGTGTCGGAAGACACCTCCTTTTTTTGATGCACAAGCCCGGCAGGCGGCAGACGAGCTCGCTCGTTTGACATCTGCCGGGCGTAAGGACATGGAGCACAAAGTGCGGAATGTCCGCTTGCGGGTCGAGCAGGAGGGGAGAATCCCTTCCTACTCGATCTTTGAGGCTCGGAGCTCATTCGATCCGGGGTGCAGAAAGCAAGAATTCCCATGGTACTTCCCGAGGATTCGAGTTATGATATCCTACGGAAAGTGAGGTATAAGATCCACTTATGAATATACATGGAGAACAAGAACCGGCAGGCACCGTCATCTTTGACCTGGACGGTACTCTGCTCAATACCCTGGAAGATCTTCGCTCGGCCGTCAATCATGTGCTGCGGGCGCATAACTTCCCGGAGCGCAGTATAGAAGAAACCATGGCCTTCGTCGGCAATGGGGTAGGAGTTCTGATCGATAAGGCATGTCCGGATGGAACACCGGCAGAGGTATCCTCGCAGCTCTTAAAAGAATTCAAGCAATGGTACTTTGAGCATGTTCTGGAGCAGACAGCACCTTATGAAGGGATTCCGGAGCTTCTTGAGAAGTGTCAGGCAGCAGGAATCCGGACAGCTGTTGTATCCAACAAGTTCGAGACTGCGGTACAGAGCCTGTGTGACAGTACGCTTCCCGGACTGCTCGACCTGTGCGTGGGTGATCTTCCGGAGTATCCCAGAAAGCCGGACCCTGCCAATGTTTACCGCTGTATGCGCGGACTGGGGGTATCAGATCCTGCGAAGGTAATCTATGTCGGCGACTCAGAGACAGATATCCGCACGGCACGCAATGCAGGACTTCCCATGATCATCGTCACCTGGGGCTTCCGGGAGAGAAGCCTTCTTGAGGCATGTGGTGGGGAGAATCTTGTAGATACATCGGAGGCGTTGTGGCTGAAGATTCGGGAACTGCTGCATATGTAATTTCAGGCCGGTCAATCAGCAGTGATCGGCCCTGATACGCAGCGGAACAGCCAGCTAAATAGCGATCCGTACGGTTTCGCCGTGGGAATAGAAGATTCCCTTGAAGAATTGTATGGAAATTGTATAATATAAGAGATGAGTTGAATATAAAAGCATATGTGGACCGAGAGATTCACATATGTTTGCTAAGGGTCTGATCTGTCTTCCTGTAAGATCGAGGAAGAAGCTGTGAAGATGTCAGACCCTATGAAAGGAGAAGAGCATGAATAAGATCGATCCTCAGTCCTGGAAGAATGATGTTGCTGCCTTCCGCGAGAAGGCTCGGGCATTCGAAGCCGGCGAGATCAGCAAGAACGACTACAAGGGCATCAGCGGCAGACACGGCAGCTATGCACAGAAGGGCGGCGAGGTCAGCATGATTCGTCTGCGTATGACGGCAGGCCGCATGACTGCGAAGAAGATGACCTTCATCGCCAAGGCAATTCGCGACTATAAGGTTGACAAGATCCACTTCACCACCTGCCAGGCAGTTCAGCTGCATAACCTGAAGGCGGATGCTGTCTGTGATATTATGGATGCAGCACTGGATGTCGGCATCGTAACGATCGGCGGCGGCGGAGACTTCCCCCGCAATACCATGTGTTCTCCTTTGAGCGGCATTGAGGAAGAGTACTTTGATGTACTTCCCTATGCAGAGGCTGTGGCAGAGTTCGCTATCGGTTATGTGAATGACAAGAAGATGCCCCGTAAGCTGAAGATCTGTTTCTCTAACTCCCCGAAGAATGTTCCCCATGCAACCTTCCGTGATCTGGGATTTGTGGCAAGAGAAGATGGCAAGTTCGATGTATATTCTGCCGGCGGTCTGGGCAACAATCCCAAGTTCGGTGTGAAGGTAGCCGAGGCAGTATGTCCTTCCGAGATCCTTTACTACGTAGAAGCCATGCATGAGACCTTCTGCACCTACGGCAACTATGAGAACCGCGGCAAGGCAAGAACCCGCTATATGCAGGATATCTGCGGTGGTCCCGAGAAGTATAAGGAAGCATATCTTGAGAAGCTCGCCTGGGCGAAGGAGAGCGGCAAGGATCTGACGATCGACGTACAGCCCGTGGTATATACCAAGACCGGAGATGGCTCTGCGGCAGAGGGCGCACGCATTACCCCTCAGAAGGTGGAAGGTCTCTACATGGTAGAGTGGCATCCCATCGGAGGATGTCCCGATCCCGAGCAGTTCTGCCGGGTTGCTGATGCTATCGCAGCCATGGATCAGGTAGAGGTCCGCATCGCTCCCGATGAGACCGTATACATCGTTAACCTGACCGGAGCAGAAGCTATGAAGATGCAGGAGCTGACCGCAGGCTGCGCAGAGACTCTCTTTGATACTTCCGTAAGCTGTATCGGCGCTACGATCTGCCAGGTAGGTCTGAGAGATTCTCAGGGACTGCTTGCAGAGTGTGTAGCTGCTGTCCGTGCGGCAGGCATCGCCGATGGTGCACTGCCTCAGATCCACATCTCCGGCTGTCCTTCTTCCTGTGGTACCCATCAGACCGGCCGTATCGGCTTCCGCGGAGCATCCAAGAAAGCAGACGGCAAGGCACAGTCGGCCTTCACTCTCTATGTAGGCGGATGCGACCAGCAGGGCGCAGAGGTGATGGGACGCGAGCTGGGAACGATCCTTGCGACCGATATCCCCGAGTTCCTGGTGAAGCTCGGACAGGTCGTTGAGGCATCCGGCAAGGACTATGAGAGCTGGTATGCAGCAGATCCCTTCGCTATTGAAGAAGTTGCAGGACTCTATATCTAATGAGATATTCTATATGATTACCGGGGCAGACTTTCAGGAGTCTGCCCTTTCTTTGCTGCACAAGCCCGGCAGGCGTAAGGACATGGAGCACAGAGTGTGGAATGTCCGCTTGCGGGTAGAGCAGGAGGGGAGAATCCCCTCCTACTCCATTCTGACAGCTGGAAGATTATGGGAATATAAGCCGATCAGAAAGGAAGCCAAGTACCCTATGCATGCCGCAATTTGGGAGAAAGCGTGCGGGAATATGGCATAAACGACGAAAATACGTGAGAAATTGCAGATATTCTCCGGTTGAAAATGCTCTGACCTTATGCTACTATATGATATTGTAGGTTTCTATGGGATTAAGGCGGCGGCAATCGCAGCAGATATCTTATGAGAAGCAAAACTACATTATATTAATGCAATAGATCAAACGATAAAGGAGATCATAGATGGCTAAGGAAAAAAAGCTGGTAGAAGCAATCACTCCCATGGAGGAAGACTTTGCCCAGTGGTATACGGATGTTGTTAAGAAGGCAGAACTGGTTAACTATTCCAGCGTGAAGGGATGCATGATCCTGAGACCCGCCGGATATGCAATCTGGGAGAACATTCAGAAGGATCTGGATGCGCGCTTTAAGGCAAATGGCGTTGAGAACGTCGGTATGCCTCTTTTCATCCCCGAGAGCCTGCTGAACAAGGAGAAGGATCATGTTGAGGGCTTTGCTCCCGAAGTTGCCTGGGTTACCCACGGCGGCGGCGAGAAGCTGCAGGAGCGCCTGTGTGTACGTCCTACCTCCGAGACCCTGTTCTGCGAGCTGTACAAGGATATCGTACAGTCTCACCGTGATCTTCCCAAGGTATATAACCAGTGGTGTTCTGTTGTTCGCTGGGAGAAGACCACCCGTCCCTTCCTGAGAACGACCGAGTTCTGGTGGCAGGAGGGTCACACCTGTCATGCAACCCATGAGGATGCACAGAACAGAACCATCCAGATGCTGAACATCTACGCAGACTTCTGTAAGGAAGTTCTGGCTATCCCTGTACTGAAGGGACAGAAGACCGACAAGGAGAAGTTCGCAGGTGCGGAAGCTACCTACACCATCGAGGCAATCATGCGTGATGGCAAGGCTCTGCAGTCCGGCACCAGCCACAACTTCGGCGACGGCTTCGCAAGAGCATTTGGCATTCAGTACTCTGACAAGAATAATCAGCTTCAGTATGTACATCAGACTTCCTGGGGCGTATCTACCCGTCTGATCGGTGCCATCATCATGGTACACGGCGATGACAGCGGTCTGGTTCTGCCTCCTCGTATCGCACCCACTCAGATCATGGTGATCCCGATCCAGCAGAAGAAGCCCGGCGTTCTTGAGCATGCCGAGGAGCTGAAGAGCCAGCTGATCGAGGCTGGATTCAAGGTGAAGGTTGACGACTCCGACAAGAGTCCCGGATGGAAGTTCAGTGAGCAGGAGATGCGCGGTATCCCCATGCGTCTGGAGATCGGACCGAAGGATATCGAGAACGGCAAGTGTGTGTTGGTTCGTCGTGATACCCGTGAGAAGAGAGAGGTAGCTCTGGATCAGGTAGCAGTTGCGGCACGTGAGATGCTGGATCAGATGCAGCAGGATATGTATGATCGTGCAGAGGCTTATCTGAACAGCCATATCAATGAGGCAGTAACTTACGATGAGATGAAGGATGTCGTAGCCAACAAGCCCGGATTCGTGAAGGCTATGTGGTGCGGTGATCTGGAGTGCGAGCTGAAGATCAAGGAAGACACCGGCGCATCTTCCCGCTGCATGCCCTTCGAGCAGGAGCGGATCGCAGAGACCTGCGTATGCTGCGGCAAGCCTGCCAAGAAGCTGGTATACTGGGGCAAGGCTTACTAATATGAAACTTTTGGCCGGCTGTTCGGTCCCTCGGACAGCCGGTATCTTTGTGGTCAGCACTTTGTCTGAGTAAAGAACTGAAATTGCAGGCGGAAGCAATACTGTGTGTAAGGCTGCATATGGTTGTGGTGCTGAAGCGCCTGCTATGATATATTTCTTCCCTGCTGAAATTTTTATGGTAAAAATATTCAATTGAGTGTAGACAGAACAAAGATTGCGGTTATAATAATAATGCTTTCATAAGAGAATCTCAGGTCCTGCAGGAATTATGCGGGACTCTATATAGAAAGGATGCAGCAATCGCTGCAACAGGACAATCTTCCATGTACAATGACATGATGGATACCATCGGATTTGTAGCCGGATTTGACCCGGAAGTTGCTGACGCTATGAAGCTGGAGCTTGGACGTCAGAAGAGAAACATCGAGTTGATTGCGTCTGAGAACATCGTCTCTCCCGCAGTTATGGCTGCCATGGGCAGCTGCCTGACCAACAAGTACGCAGAAGGATATCCCGGCAAGCGCTACTATGGTGGTTGTGAGTATGTAGATATCGTTGAGCAGGTTGCTATCGACCGTGCGAAGAAGCTGTTCGGCGCTGAGTTTGCGAATGTACAGCCCCACTCCGGTGCACAGGCCAATCTGGCTGCTTACGCTGCCCTGCTGCAGCCCGGCGATAAGGTAATGGGTATGAGCCTGGCTCACGGCGGACATCTGACCCATGGTGCTTCCGTAAATATGAGCGGACAGATCTACAACTTCACCCAGTATGGAATCAATGATAAAGGTTTCATCGATTACGATGCTTTCGAGAAGATGGCGATGGAAGTTCAGCCCAAGCTGATCGTATCCGGCGCATCCGCATATCCCCGTGCGATCGACTTCAAGAGAATTCGTGAGATCTGCGACAAGTGCGGCGCTATGATGATGGTTGATATGGCTCACATCGCAGGTCTGGTTGCCGGCGGTGCTCACCAGTCTCCCGTTCCCTATGCGGACGTGGTTACTACCACCACCCACAAGACCCTGCGCGGCCCCAGAGGCGGTATGATCCTGGCCAAGGAGCAGTATGGCAAGGCCATCAACAAGGCCGTATTCCCCGGCATGCAGGGCGGACCTCTGATGCACGTGATCGCAGGTAAGGCTGTCTGCTTCGGCGAGGCTCTGAAGCCCGAGTTCACCGATTATGCAAATCAGATCGTGAAGAACGCCGCAGCGATGGCAGATGCTCTGCTCTCCAATGGCATCGATTTGGTATCCGGCGGTACCGACAATCATCTGATGCTGGTTGACCTGAGAAGCATTGGCCTGACCGGTAAGGAACTGGAGACCCGTCTGGATTCCGTATATATCACTGCCAACAAGAATGCAGTGCCCAACGATCCGCTGAAGCCCAGTCTGACTTCCGGCGTTCGTCTTGGTACCGCAGCATGCACTACCAGAGGCTTCAAGGAAGAAGACTGTGCGAAGATCGGCGAGTACATTGCTATGGTGGCTAAGGACTATGAAGCCAACAAGGAGACCGTCAAGGCCGGCGTTGAGGCGCTGTGCGAGAAGTACCCTCTCTACAACTAATTACAGAAGAAGCTACAGAACCCGGGCTGCCGTATGAGAATACGGCGGCCCTTTTTTGATGCAGAAGCCCCTTGCGGGCGAATGCTTCCACTGCAAATTTTGAGCATTTATATCTTGCTGACAGAACGTATATTCTGGTATGATGAAGTGTACGAAAGAATTACATGGATGATGCTGCATCAGAAAGGAAGCGCTTATGCTTACAGTTGCCGAGATCCGCAGGATGACTGCCCACCAGACTTACCTGAGAGGGAAGCAATATTATCAGAATGGGAATGTACGCCGCATCGATATCGATGTTCTCGATGATCGTTCCGGACGTGTGCAGGTGACGGGCGATGTGCGCGGCAGCGGAAGCCGTGCCTACGAGACTTCTCTGGAGATCTCCGGTGAGGATGAGATCCTGGAATATGACTGCGACTGTCCTTATATGCAGAATTACTATGGTATGTGCAAGCATTGTGCCGCTCTGGCACTGGCCTTTCAGGAGAAGCAGAAGCATACCCGAACAGAGAATATGACACGGGTGAGTGCGGGCATTCAGAGGAATACTTCCGATGCGCTGCGCCAGATGATGTTCCACTATACGGTGAAGAACCGTATGAGCCGGCTGGGGGGCATGGATGGAGAAGTGAAGCTGGAGTGCAGCTTCCAGACGGATCCTCACGGCCTGATGCTTGAGTGTAAGATCGGCAGTAAGAGGATGTATGTGATCAAGAACCTGATCAAACTTGTGAGAGACTTCGAGGAGATGCGCACTGTCAAGTATGGGGCAGCGCTCGAATTCGTTCATGACCTGAGTGCATTAACCCCTGAGTCAAGGGCTATCTATGAGCAGATTGCCCGCATCGTTGCGGCGCGCTATCCGGACTATCAGAATTCTTACTATGAGACGTCTGCGAACTTCCGCTATATTCTGCTGCAGTCCAACGTTCTGGATGGCTTCCTGGATCTCTTTCTGGGCGGCCAGATCCGCCTGAATGAGCAGGAGTACGATGTGCGGGAGGAGAATCCGCGCCCGGTGCTTGAGATGCGGGAGACGCTGGGGGGAGCGGAACTGGAGATGGATCCGCTGATCCTCTATCCCGGCAGAGATCATGCCTATGTTCTGAAGGACCGCAGCTTCTGGCGCTGCAGTCAGGCATTCTCAGAATCGGTGATTCCCTTCTGGAAGGCACTGAGTCGTGGGCAGGAGACCGGATTCCGCAGACAGCCCCTCTTTCTGAGCCGGGACGACTACGGAAGCTTCTGCGGCAATCTGCTTCCCCGGCTGGCAGAGTATGTGGAGATTCAGAGCGGCAGTCTGCGTCTGGAGGACTATGCGCCGGCAGAGCCTGAGTTCGCCGTCTATCTGGAGATGCCGGATGAAGAGACGGTGGCGGCCCGGGCGGTCGTGCGCTATGATGATACATCTTACGACCTGCTGGCTCCGGTGGATGGCGGCGGTGTCTACCGCAATCTGGAGCAGGAACAGGATGTGAAGAATATTCTGGCGAAGTACTTCAGAGAGGCAGAGCAGCCGAACCTTGAAGAGATTCTTCGCGCGAAGAAGGAGGCTGCGCGTGCCGCAGCGCTTGCAGAGCGTGCGAAGAAGCGCAGGAGAAGACAGGAACTCTGGGACTATGGGGTACCTGCGAGGGATCTTGACGAGGAGATGGCCGAGGAGGCTGCACCGGAGACGGGTGCTTCCCGAGAGGGCGTGCCTGCAGAGTATCTGCGCATGATCTTGTCCGGGGAGGACGAGCTCTACCGCCTGGTGGAGCGGGGACTCGATGAGATTCGCAGCGGAGCAGAACTCTTCGTGGATGATTCGATCCGCAGGCTGCAGATCCAGCCGAGCCCTAAGGTATCTATGGGCATCGGGTTCACCGGGGATCTTCTCAGTATGGATGTGGAGATGGATGGCATGGATATGGCGGAGATCTCTGCGATCCTTGCGAACTATAAGAGGCGCAAGAAGTACTATCGCCTGAAGAATGGAGACTTCCTGCGGCTGGAAGACAGCGGGCTTGCGACACTCTCCGAAATCTCGGAGGGTATGCAGCTGAGTGGCAAGGACCTGGCGTCCGGTCATGTCGAACTTCCGGTCTACCGTGCTCTCTTCCTTGAGGGAGTCCTCGGGGAAGCGGAAGGGACACAGGTGAGGAAGACGACGGACTATCGCCGTCTGGTCCGCAATATGCGTACCTATACCGATAGCGATTACGATGTGCCGGAGGGCATTCAGGCAGAGCTGCGGCGCTACCAGAAGGACGGCTTCCGCTGGCTGCGTACTCTCTATGAATATGGCTTCGGGGGGATTCTGGCGGATGATATGGGTCTGGGCAAGACACTGCAGGTAATTACCCTGTTCGAGGATGTGATACAGAGCAGCGAGGATCATCCGTCGATGCTCGTGGTGTCTCCGGCTTCTCTGGTCTATAACTGGGAAGCAGAGCTCGCCAGATTCGCTCCGGATCTTACGGTACAGGTGGTGGCCGGTACGGCAGCGGAGCGGAAGAATCAGATCGCACATGCTGCAGAGTACCACGTGAATGTGACTTCCTATGATCTTCTCAAGAGAGATGTGGATGCTTATCAGGAGCACCGCTTCGATATCTGTGTGCTCGATGAGGCGCAGTATATCAAGAATGCGGGGACGCAGGCGGCGAAGGCGGTCAAGCAGCTTCCCGTCGCTCATCGCTTTGCGCTGACGGGAACTCCGATTGAGAATCGTCTCAGCGATCTGTGGAGTATCTTTGACTTTCTGATGCCTGGATATCTATTCACTTATAACCGATTCCGTGACGAGATCGAGTCACCGGTCGTCAAGAATGAAGATCAGGTGGCGCTGGTTCGCCTGCAGCGCATGGTGACTCCCTTCCTGCTGCGGCGCAGGAAGCAGGATGTGCTGAAGGACCTGCCGGATAAGCTCGAGAAGAATGTCTATGTATCTATGAGCACGGAGCAGGAGAAGATCTATCTGGCTCACCTGAACCGGGTGCGCCTGAGCCTGGAGAATAAGAATGCGGAGGAATTCCAGCGAGGCAAGCTGGAGATTCTGAAGGAGATCACCCTGCTGCGCCGAATCTGCTGTTCGCCGGAACTTCTCGGCTACGAGAATTACCGCGGTGGTTCCGGCAAGGTAGATGCCTGTATGGAACTGCTGCAGAATGCGGTGGACGGCGGACACCATGTGCTGGTCTTCTCTCAATTTACTTCGATGCTCGAACTGCTGAAGGAAAGGTGGGAGAAGAGCGGAGGCCGCTGTCTCTACCTGTCCGGCAAGGACAGTAAGCTGCACCGCAGGGAGATGGTTGATCTCTTCCAGACCGGCGATATTCCTGTCTTCTTCATCTCGCTCAAAGCCGGCGGTACCGGTCTGAATCTGACGGCGGCCGATATGGTCATCCACTGCGATCCCTGGTGGAATGTGGCGGCGCAGAATCAGGCGACCGACCGCGCTCACCGCATCGGACAGACGAGCGTAGTGAATGTTATGAAGCTCGTCGCAAAGGGGACAATTGAGGAGAAGATCCTCAAGCTGCAGGACCGCAAGGCTGCGCTTGCCGACGAAGTGGTCGAGGGAGAAGGTGTCGCTGACTACACGCTGAATCGGGAAGAACTGATGGAGATATTCAGTTAATACCCCCTTGGCCCACTGTTTCCATAAATGCTCCGACCGGAGATGTCTGCAACGTCAGCGTCTTCGGTTTTTTGCAATTTAAAGTGTAAAATTAAACATGAAATAATATCATATATTTAATGCTTGTAATTCATGTTATGCAGTGTTATACTTCTACCTGTGCAATAAATGCATCATATCATATGATAATTAACGATTCCTCAATCCCCCCGGAGAATCGTAATCCCATATCTGAGAGGAGAAAGTACGATGAAGAAACTGGAAAGCATGAACAAGGTAACAATCAAGAATAAGACCTGGGGCGGCGAGACCGTTCTGGCCTGCATCCCCATGGTTCCCAAGACGAAGGAAGACCTGCTTGCCGATGCTGCCGCTATCGCAGCCATGGAACCCGATGTGATCGAGTGGAGAGTAGACTCCTTCGAGCAGTGTGCAGATCCCGAAGCTACGGTAGATGCTCTGAAGGCTATGGTTGCTGTGACCGGAGATATCCCCGTCATCTTCACCCTTCGCGCGGCGGCAGAGGGCGGTGCACAGGAACTGACCGAAGAACAGCGTCTGGCTACGATCACTGCCTGCCTGAAGACCGGTCTTGTTGATCTGATCGATACCGAGCAGGCCTGCAATTCCGCAGAGTATCTGAAGACCGTTCGAGAACTTTGTACCGAGAACCATACGGCATTGATCCTGTCCTGTCACTTCTTCAAGGCAACCCCCGACACGCAGAAGATGATGGATCTGCTGGAGAATGCCCAGAAGCTTGGCGCAGATATCCCTAAGCTTGCTGTGATGCCTCAGAACTTTCAGGATGTACTGAATCTGATGTCCGCAACCTTCCAGTGCCGTACGACCGGCAAGGTAACGCAGCCCATGATCACCATGTCCATGTCCGAGACCGGCAAGATTACCCGTGTCATCGGCGATGCTTACGGTTCTGACATGAGCTTCGTTCTGGGTAAGGATGCTTCCGCTCCCGGACAGATTCCCGTAGGCAAGATTCATCAGCTGTGGGATCTGCTGGCATAAGAGCATAGAATTGTGATCCCCGGAACCAAGTGAGATTTAATAATAAGAATAGAGGGACACATGTGAACCGCCGTCCATGCAGGAAGCTGTATGGGCGGCGGTTCTGCGTGTTCACTTGGCGGTTCTGCGTGCACTCGGCGGTTTTGCGTGTGCCCGATGGTTCTGCGTGCACTCGGCGGTTTTTCTTGTGCACCTGATGGGGCATAGTTTTGGAGGATTCGACTGTTCTGCAGAGTGGCATGGATCGTGACAGAGTATGACACGAAAATGTACAAAATTCGTACATTGTAAAATTTTGCTTGCAATTCCTTCTACGAGTGTTTATAATGAAACCTGTAGACATGTAGATGATGATTGATATCATGAAGGAGGATGAGCGATGCGTTTGTTACATCTGGGTGACCTGCACCTGGGGAAGTCCGTGAATGAGTTCAGTATGATCGAAGACCAGCGTTATATTCTGAACCGGGTCCTGGAGATCGTTCAGGAACAGAAGGTGGATGGTCTGCTGATTGCGGGCGATGTATATGATAAGAGTATCCCGAGTGAGGAGGCAGTCAGCCTGCTGGACTGGTTTCTGTGCTCGATGGTAGAACTGAAGGTTCCGGTCTATATGATCAGCGGCAATCATGATTCCGATGAGCGTCTGAACTTCGGCAGCAGGTTCTTCGAGGCGAAAGGAATTTATATCGCTGCGAAGTATGAAGGACATATGATGAAGTGCGAACTCTGCGATTCTTATGGAATGGTGAACATCTATCTGCTGCCTTTTATCAAGGCATCGCGGGTGAAGCATTTCCACGAAGACGCAAAGATCGAGAACTATAACGATGCAGTGAGAACTGTCATCGCACAGGCGGATGTGGATCCCTCTGTGCGCAATGTGCTGGTAGCGCATCAGTTCGTGGTGGGTTCGTTCGGAGGGGAAGAGACGGAACATGAGATATGGGAAGACGACGCTGATCTCATTATGCCGGAGCTTGCAGGGTCCGAGGGAAGTTCTGCCTCCCACGTGGGCACTGTGGAGTGCGTGAGTTCGGCCAGCTTCGATCTCTTCGATTATGTGGCACTGGGCCATATCCATTCACCGCAGAAGGTGGGGAGGGATACCGTGCGATATGCGGGTTCTCCTCTCAAGTATTCTCTCAGTGAGATCTATCGGGAGAAGAGTGTGCCGCTCATCACGCTCGGAGCCAAGGGTGATGTGGAGGTCGAATTGCTTCCGCTGCGGCCGATGCGGGATATGCGGCATCTGACCGGGACGATGGAGCAGATCCTGGATCCCGCCCATGTGGCAGATCCGCAGGACTATGTTTACGTGACTCTGACGAATGATGAGATTCTGCTGGATGCGATGAGCCGGGTGCGGCAGGTCTATCCGAATGCCATGAAACTGGATTATCGCAACCGGCACACGGCAGAAGTGGAGGACGTTGACTTCCGGGCGGTGACACGGGAGAAGAACTTCGCAGAGCTTGCGGCAGAGTTCTATGAGAAGATGTATGGCTGCGAGATCTCGGAGAAGGAACTGGAGATTCTGGAGGAGATCGCGGAGACTGTGGGGCTTGGCGGTCGATGAGCACTGCTGAGATGCAGGATCGGGTGATGGATGAACACAGCAGAGATCGCAGGCACCGGCAGCTGCTGGATACTGCAGATGCGGCCGGCTTGACTGCTGTTCCGGATATGACAATATGCGCAGTGAAGCTGCGCGGAGGAAGATAGATGAGACCCATTCGATTGACGATGAGTGCCTTCGGGCCCTATGCCGGGCTGGTAGAGGCGGTAGATTTTACGAAGTTCGGAGAGCAGGGGTTGTTTCTGATCTCCGGTGATACGGGAGCGGGCAAGACGACGATCTTCGATGCGATCTGCTTCGCTCTTTATGGGAAGACCAGCGGTGCTTACCGCAATACAGACAGTCTGAGAAGTGACTATGCGGAGCCGGATACGGATACTTTCGTGGAGCTGGAATTTACCCATCAGGGGAAGCACTGCGTCGTGCGCAGATCTCCTAAGTATAAGCGGGCGAAGAAGCGAGGCAGCGGTATGGTGGAGACGCAGGAGACTGCTGTCCTTCAGGTGGATGGAAGAGAGCCGGTGGAAGGGAAGCGCAGCGTGGATGAGGCAGTGGATGCCCTGCTGCGCATCGACTTCGACCAGTTCAAGCAGATCTCTATGATTGCACAGGGGGAATTCCGGGAGCTTCTGCATGCAGATTCTGCTAAGCGGTCGGAGATCCTGCAGAAGGTCTTTATGACGTCCGGCTATGTTCAGGTGGGAGATATCCTGAAGAGTCGGAAGAATGGGCTGGAGCAGGAGCTTGGGAATCGTTCCCGTTCGATTCTTCAGTACTTTGCCGGAGTTACCGCGGCGGAGGACAGCGCTGAGAAGGAGCATGCAGAGCAGCTCAGGAAGCAGGCCGGACAGACGCATCAGGTATGGAATGCTGCAGAGATGCTGGAGGTGCTGGAGCACTTGACGGAGGAGGACAGGATTCGAGCCGACCGCCTGGATGCGGAGCTTCCTGAGATTCGCGAGCAGATCGATGCGAAGAATGCAGCCCTGACGCTGGCGGAGGCGAATAATCAGGCTCTGGAACACTGTGAGGCGCTTGCAAAGCGGCAGGGAGAATTGCTTGCCGGTCAGGAAGCTGTGAACCGGGAGGCGGAGAAAGTTCGGTTGGAGAAGGCTGCGGTCTATCAGGCCAAGCCTCTCTATGATCAGTGGAAGCGTGCGGAGAAGGAGGCGTCGGAGGCAGCCACCCGCGTGAAAGGGCTGCAGGCGGCACAGACACAGGCTGTGCGGGCGCGTGAGGAGGCGGTGCAGGCCCAGGCGCAGGCGGCACCGGGAAGAATACAGGCGGAGACACTCAGGATTCAGGCCAGCCATATGAAGGAGAAGGAACCGCTCTATGAGAAGAAGGAGCAGCTGCTGAAGGAGGGGCAGGAGCTTGATCAAAGGAAGCGTAAGCTTGAGAGTATGCGGGCGAAGCTTCAGAAGCAGGATGAGGAGATGCAGCAGCAGACCATTCGAATGGAAGCTCGTCTGGAAGAACTGAAGGATACCGATGTGCAGGCAGCGCAGATTCAGACCCTCTATCGGGATCTGGATCAGCAGAAGAAGCTGCTTGCGGATACGCTGCAGAGAGAGGGTAAGGCGCTCACGGAAGCAAAGGAGGCAGAGAAGAAGGCACAGGAAGCATTGATCCTGGCGCAGAACAATCATGGCCGTCTGTTGGAGCGTTGGAACCATATTCAGAAGATTTATGAGAATAATCGTGCCGGCATCCTGGCGCAGAACCTGAAGGAGGGACAGCCTTGCCCTGTCTGTGGTTCTCTGCATCACCCTGCACCGGCTGGGATAACGGCAGATTCTGTGACAGATCAGGAGGTCAAGACGGCACAGGAAGCCGAGCAGGCTGCGCGGGAGATGCGTCAGCAGGCTGCTGCCGCGGCCGAAGGGTGCTGTGTGGCCAGAAAGGAGAAGGATCGTCAGCTGGTATCCAGACTGCGGGATCATCTGCAGTCTACGCTTGCGGCAGGTTGTGCGGAGCCTCGCTCAACGGAAGATTGGGTACAGTTAGCCAAGAGTGAGGGGCGCTCCATTGTGGCACGCCTGAAGGAACTGCGGGCGCGGTATGCGGTCCTGAAGGCAGCACATGAGGAACAGGAGAAGATCGGGAAGGATCTGAAGAAGCTTCGTGCAGATCTGGAGTTCCTTCGTCAGGATACCATGCAGAAGATCAACCAGCAGATGACGGATGTTCTGGGAGCAATTGCCGCGAATGCCTCTGCCGGAGAGCATATGCCGGCGCTGGAGTACCCGGATCTGGCGTCTGCTGTCAAGACCAGAGAGAACTGGGAACAGCAGGCTTCCCTGCTTGAGGCACAAGTCAAGCGGACGGAGGAGACCCGTCAGAGAGCGGATACTGCTCTTGCTGCAGCACAGGCTGCCCTTGCTTCCGGGCAGGAGGCAGAGGAGAAGGCTGAGGCGCAGAGCAGCAGGACCGCTCATGACGCACAGGCGAAGTGGGAGGAAGCCGGATTTACTTCCGAAGAGCATTTGCTGGGATTCTTCGTGAAGGAGGAGGTGATCCTTCGGGAAGAGAAGGCGATTCAGGAGTATCGGACGGAGGTGGCGGTGAATGAGCAGCAGCTTGCAGCCGCGAAGGAAGCCTGCAAGGGCATCGTCCGTGTGGATACCGAGTCACTGAGAGTCAGCCTCGCTGCCCTTGAGGAGAAGAGGACACAGGTGATCCGGCGAAAGAATGAGGCAGAGAATCGTCGGGAGAATAACATGAAGATCCACGGATGGATCCGGGAACAGAGTACGAAGCTTGATCAGGATAGAGAGTCTTACGGCATCTATGTCCGCCTGTGCGAGCTGGTCTGCGGTCAGATTAAGGGGAAGCAGAAGGTGACGCTTGAGCAGTATGTGCAGGCGGCCGGCTTCGACAGCATCCTTGCAGCGGCAAACCGCAGACTGCGTCCGATGAGTCAGGGACAGTATGAGCTCTATCGCCATGAGAGCAAGGAGGATAAGGGACATACAGCACTGACTTTGGATATCCTGGACAATTTTACCGGTAAGAAGCGTCCGGTCAGCACGCTTTCCGGTGGTGAGAGCTTCCAGGCTTCGCTGAGCCTGGCGCTGGGGCTTTCGGATACGATCACTGCGAATGCCGGTGGAATTCAGGTGGATTCTCTCTTTATCGATGAAGGATTCGGTACGCTGGATCGTCAGTCCCTTGAGGATGCGATGGAGATCCTGACATCACTGTCCGACAGCAGTAAGCTGATCGGCATCATCAGTCATCGCGAGGAACTGATGGAGAGTATCCCGCAGCAGATCCGGGTAAGCAAGACCCGAGAGGGAAGCGTGCTTGCCGTAGATACGGGATTCTAGACAGATCGGGATACGAGGAGATAGCACTTGGTGATATCGACGGCTATAGAGATCATTCTGCGTCCGTTTGGGGAAGATTAGGAATAAAATGTGCAGAATCTCGGGATGTGAAGATTGCATGCAAGCAAGGATCCTATTCTTGGACAAGGTGATTGCGATTCCCCACTTAAGCGCCACATCGAAGCTCAAAAAAAGGAAAATTACAAAAATATTACACTTAAAAAGGGCATTTTTTGGGAAAAGATGCCCTTTTTCTTTCAACGAAATGTTAAGAAGTGTTGAAATATATTTGTAACAATGCTATAATATCTGCATATTGTGAACAGGTGTTTTGTGTCTAAGTGGGTTCGTGACAGTCCACAGTACTTGTAACTTGACGGAGAGTGATCAATCATGCGTTTGAAGAAATGGCTGATATTGATGTTAGCCGTATCGCTTCTTTGCACAGGCAGGGTGCCTTGTTATGCGGAAGAGGCGGATTCCTATGAACAGAATATGGCTGATGCTGCGGAAGCTCCCGCAGAAGAAGAAAGCGGCGGCGCTGAGGAAGTTCCTCAGGAATCGGAAGCAGCGGCAGAGGATCCCGAGGCGGATGAGCTGGAGACAACTGCGTCAACGAAGGAGGAAGCAGGAGAAACTCCGACGAAGTCTCGTTCGAAAACCAGCGATGCTGCGACAGAGGAAGTGCCGATCATCGAGACGGTTATGGAACAGGAGACTGAGACAACGGCATCTGCTGCAAAGAGTGAGAAGAACTCGGACGCGGATGGTTATGTTGACTATTCCGGCAGAGTCAGCGATAGTTCGGACGAAGGTGCGAAGAGTCAGAGAATCGCAGGCACGGAGATGGAGGTTCCGGTTCTCATTCCTTCGAATGGTCACTTTGTGACGATTGACAAGGTGCCGGCGATTGCTTCCGGCGCTTCTTACGTGAAGGAAGCGATGAGCGATCATGCGGTGAATGTGGGAAGACTGGATGCCGGATCGGTTGTCTATATTCTGGAAGACCCGAAGACGACAGACGGTTCGGAGAGCGAGTGGTACTATGTGGAGTCCGCTCAGGTGCGCGGTTTCATTCGAAAGAACGATGTGGTACTGTGCAGTGATGTGGATCTGAGCATGATGAAGGTGAATAAGCAGGCGGAGCCTGCCACTGCACTGAAGCTTCCTATGGAGAATCATGCTTATATGTACTCCATGAAGACTACGAATCAGACGATGATCGACACTGTCTATGGTAAAGCGAAGAAGAAGCTGAAGATCCGCGGTGCGATGACGGAGAGCGCTGACGTAGTAGGTACTCTGGCTAAGGGTGGTCTCTGCTATGTGATTGAAGAGGTCAGCAGCGACTGGATCTATATAGAGTCCGGAGATGTTCGAGGGTTCGTAAGTGCGAAGGATCTGAAGATTGGCGACAGCGTCAATAAGGAAGTCCTGAAGAAGGGGGCAGATTCCTATAAGGTCGCGGAGACGAAGATCGAGAAGAATCGGAATAAGGCATACTATTATACGATGACATCCCCTGTCCCGGGCATCATATCAGGTGACCTGAAGGCGAATATGCTGGAGGCTTTGAATGATTATATATCCTCTTCTGAAGTCCCCGGACTGAAGGATGGAGATCAGATTCAGATGGGCCGCATGATCGACAGCTTCTATGATGCCTTCGGATATGAGACCGGAGATACGATAGAAGAGATCCGGAAGAACGGAAGAGTCAAGGAAGACTACGATGAGTCCGGTAATCTGATTGTGATGACCGGTGATATCGTCTTCTATCAGAAGAAGCAGAAGGCAGAGGCTGAGACAGAACCTGCATCGATTTTGACAGAGGTGGACGTGAATGAGGTATCATCAGATGATGAAGAACCGACATCTGATGCCGAAGATACCTCTGCCGAATATCAGATGGGGATCTGTCTGGATGATCAGAGGGTATTGATTCTTAATTCCGATGGAACAGCGCTGAAGGCTGTGAAGCTGAAGAAGCTGGATGTGGTCGAAGTGATTCGTATCATTGATGATTATGCGGTGCAGCAGGTAGGTGCCGGTGTGGCAGAAGTCAATGCAACAGCAGATATGTACGGCGAGAACCTGGGAGTATTCAAGCTGACTTTCTATTGTGGATGTTCTTCCTGCAACGGGGCCTTTGGCAATGCGGTTACATCGACCGGAGTCAAGGCCGAGGAAGGACGTACGATTGCGGTGGATCCCAGAATTATTCCTTACGGAACCAAGGTCATCATTGGTGGTCATGTCTTCACGGCAGAGGACTGCGGCGGAGCCATCAGAGGTAATCGAATCGATGTATATGTGAATGAACACTCAGAGACTTACCAGTTGGGTGTACAGTATGCGAATGTGTTCATATGCAAGTAATATATGAGATTTCGCAAGAAGGGCGTATACAAAAACGAGATATCGTTTTTGTATACGCCCTTTCTTAAACTTCTCTATATGGTATCAGATTTTACTTTGTCCACTGTGCATACATGACGATCTTGTCTCCCGCAGCATCGGACATCACAGGGAGTGTTGCCTGATCCTTGAAGGTGATGTAGCTGTATCCATACTTCTTGATAACAGCTGCTGTGTACCATCCCTTCTTGCCGTCCGTGTTCTTGGCATAGAACTTCTCATCCGATTTGCGGTATGCCCACCATCCGGCGAAAGTATAGCCGCTTCTCGTATATGCGTTGGCAGTCAGCGTAGGCTTCTTGCCATACTTGACCTTCAGACTGGACATGCTTCCCTTGCCGCCGTTCTTGTTGAATGCTACGGTGTAGGTGTTGATCTTCCAGTGTGCATACATGACGATCGTGTCGCCATCAACACCGGTGGACTTGGCTACCTTTGCCTGATCTTTAAACAGAACCTTGGTATAGCCGCCAACATCGATCTGCTCCGCTGTATACCAACCCTTCTTGCCGTCTACATTGTAGGCGTACCACTTCTTATCGGACTTGCGGTATGCATACCATCCCTGGAAGGTGTAGCCGGTTCTGGTGAAGGTGTTGACGCTCAGCTTGGAAGATACACCATAGGAGACAGTCATGGTCTCTGGAATGATGCCTGATCCGCCGTTCGCCTTGAACTTCACTTTGTAGGTATTGCGAACCCACTTAGGATAGAGTGTCAATTCGTCACCTGGTACATCTGTCAGCACAGATGCATCTGCGCCGGCATCGAAGTATGCACCATCTACGGAGAGGGAACGCAGCTCTTCTTCGGTATACCAGCCGGATACGCCATCCACAACTGCGGCAATCGTGCCATCGGCCCGAGCAACGTACCAGCCGCCGAAGTGATATCCGGTCTTAGTGAATGCACATGCCGGCAGTGCGGTAGTAACTCCGTATTCGAGCGTCATGGAGTCCATAGCACCCTTGCCTTCGTTAGCATCAAAGCTGATGGTGAATGTGATATGTGTGCGGGACATTTCTTCTCCGCAGACGGAGCAGTATACGACACTGTCATAACCGCCCTCTTCCGCAGCTTCAATGACGGCGTCACTGGTCTGATGCTCCGAGGTGAAAACGACTTTGGTATCGGTGTAGGTCTGACCATCGACAACTGCGGTGGCTGTGTAGGTGATATTGGAGTGAGAAGTTTCGGTCTGCTCATTCTCCACACTTTTAATTGTGCAGTTCTGTGTCTTCGTCTCACCACAACGGTTGCAAGTCAGAGCAATCTGACAAGCTTCGGTCTGACTGTCATCACTGCCGGTCCAGGTATATACAGGTTCTGCATAGTCATGACCGGGGGCAGCTGTGGCAACCATCTGCGTATCATCATACGTGGTTCCTTCAAATTCTACAGAGGCAGTATAATAGGTAATATAATCTTCTTCGCAGTCAGAGAGATTGTTGCTGCTGGTAATCGTGGCATCTACATTCTGGACATGAGAAGAGTCATTCTGACAGGTGAAGGTTGCATAGGCACCGGAGTGATCCTCGGTCCAGACGAATCCGTTTAACTTGTAGTTATGACCGGTAGCGGTCTCTGTAACCTCTTCTTTCGTATCCGTATATGTCACATCATTCAGTGTGACAGTAGCGGTATGGATAATCTTACCATCCTCTGTACAAGTGACAGCGGTAGTTTCCGATGTGACAACAGCAGGGGTACTATAGTTGTGACTGCTGTCATTCCTGCAGACGATCTCTGCATCCGCTTCGGTAAAACTGGAATTCCAGTCCCAGTCAGCAACATACAGATCGTGTCCCGTGGCATCGAGAGTGACTTCCTTCGTGTCTGTTACAGGGTCATCATCTTCATTAAGAGTGATAGAGGCAGTATAGATTTTTGTACCTGTCTCTGTGCAGGTAGGCTCCGCTATGATGTCAGAGGAGGTTACAACTTCCCGATTTTCTGTATGAGAAGAATCTCTACCGCATACCAGATGGGCAGTGGCTACTGAATAGTCGTCACTCCAATCCCAGGAAGAAACCTTGTAATCATGTCCGAGGGCTTCAGCTATAGCAGATCTGGAGTCAGTGAATACGATTTCATCATCAGTTCCTTCATTGACTATGTAGCTGACAATTAAGTCAACATTGCCATCTTCCGTACATGTAGGTTCCTCTGTTATCTTCTCAGTGGGAATAATCTTTTCTGTAGTGATAACATGACTTTCATCTCTTGTGCATACTAATTTTAAGGTGGCATAGGACTGATCTCTGGACCAGTTCCAAGATGCATGGTCTGCATCGTTTGCAAAGCTATGTCCCAGTGCCGTCCCTTCCTTCACTCGGGTATCTGTCTCCGTGCAGTCTTCATCATTACAGGTTGCTGTCTCGGTTCCGTCCTCCGTACAGGTGGCATCGTTGTTGTAGACGTAATCCGTGAAGTGATGTTCTTCCGTCTGGGTGTCCTCTCCTTCGACTGTGGTATCAGATGTAGAACCTGCATCCTCGTCTTCCGCCGCATAGACTTGCAGAGGTGCGGGGGTCAGGCTGCCGGCTGTCATGCACAGAGCAAGGAACATGGCGAAGACCGCGCGCAGGTGACGCTTTTTTGTATGATTCATAGTGAATTTCCCCCTTCATATCGAATATTTGCGTAGCTTGGGTGAATATAATTTATCTCTTATATCATACGATATTATCACATTAAAAATCAAGTAATAATATAGACGAGAAGTAATAGGCAGATAAACAGTGTGGGCTGTTTCAAGAAAAAAATACGGTACAGATATCTCTCCCAATCATATCAAGAATGATAGGTTGAGGGATTGATGTTATTTCCGCGATTTTTCGTATATGGGCGATATAGAGGCCGAGCTTGGCTATCGCCCGAAAAATTACGGAAATCCGGGCGATAAAGAAGCTGAGCCCGGCTATCGCCCAAAAAATCACGGAAATCCGGGCGATATAGAGGAAGTGACTGAAAATCAACACAAAACAAACGGAAAACCCAGCAATATAGAATAAGCGCAAGGCAATCACAAAAAAAATAACGGGAAT
>R17__coassemble_425_pt1 | contig 21095 bp, 13 predicted proteins | sample R17__metabat2_low_PE_029 | metagenome-assembled genome bin R17
CAAACTGTGCGGAGGGTGAGGAACTTCCAGTGATTCGCCTGCATGACCTCAGACACACATCTGCTACACTGTTGATTGCACAGAATACGGATGTTGTAACAGTTTCGAAGCGTCTGGGACACAGTCGGTCGTCAGTGACCTTGAATATCTACTCTCATGCATTGAAGACGAAGGACGCGGAGGCATCCGATAAACTCGAAGGACTCCTTCAAGCAGAGGCGTGAATTTGGTGCACACTTGGTGCACAGACTTGTGAAAAGATAGGAAATGCTATAGAATAACAGAGAACGAAAAGATGTAGAAAACCGCGTGTTATCGTGAATTAGAAGAAGCTAGAAAAACCTCATCAACAGATTCGCATTGTTGAGGCCAGGGGTTCGACTCCCCTATGCTCCATCGAATTTAAACCACGGGCGATTCCCGTGGTTTTTCTTTTACCGGAAGAACCTATCGTTACCCTGAGAAAGGATGGTACTCATTGGATATCCAAACTACACTTCACCGGGCAATCTATGCGGCCGCGCGGATGGCCGTGAAGCCGTACCTGAAGCTGAGATATCAGTTTACTACGGACACGCTTCCGCCTATGGATGAGCCCTTCATCCTGCTTTCCAATCATACGACAGAGGATGACATGTTCTTCACAGGCACGGCAGTCCGCGGCCATATGTACTTCGTCTGTGGGGAGCACCTTCTGCGCAATCGTCTGTACGGAGGATTGCTTCGCAACCTCGTGGATCCGATCCCGCTCCCCAAGGGCAGCGGTTCCCTGCGTGCGGTGCGTGAGATCCTTCGCCGCATCAAGGCAGGGCATAATATCTGTATCTTCCACGAGGGGAAGCGTTCCTATCACGGGGAGACCATCCCCTGTTCGGAGGCCACCGGCAAGCTGGTCAAGATGGCAGGCTGTGCCCTTGTGACCTACCGGATCTGCGGCGGCTACTTCACTTATCCCCGGTGGGCCAGACAGCATCACCGCAAGGGCCATGCAGAAGGACAGATCGTGGGCATCTACAGTTCCCGGGAGCTGGCGGGACTCTCTGCGAAGGAGATCACGGATATCATCAACCGCGATACCTATGAGAATGCCTACGAGACGCAGCGCCGGGAACATTGGCGCTACCGCGGGAAGAACCTGGCGGAGGGCATGGAGCACGTACTCTTTCTGTGTCCGCGCTGTCACTCCATGGACAGCATCCGCACGGAGGGGGATGCATTCTCGTGTACATCCTGCGGCATGCGGGGAACCTACAATGAGTACGGATTCCTCGAGGGCGATGATCTCCCCTATGACGATGTGCTCTCCTGGATGCGCTGGATCGAGACTGCGTTCGATGCGCGCGTGCAGGAGTCTGAGGAGGATGCAGAGCTCTTTGCAGAGGAGGATGTCCTGCTCTATCAGATGCTGGACGGCTACCGGAATGAGGAGATCGCGACTGCGAATCTCACGATCTGCCGGGACCGAATGGAGTTCGCTGCAGAGGAGGCAAGAGCATTTGCCTGGAAGGACATCACCGATCTGTCGGTACTGTACGGGAACATCCTCCTCTTCACGCACAAAGGAACTTACTATGGCATGACGGGTCATCGCTTCCATGCGTGGAAATGCGCGAGACTCTGGCACCTATACAAAGGGGATACTTCGGACCCTTCGAAGGAGATATAGAAGATGAGTACAGAAAATAAAGCTTACGGGATTGGGTGGAAGGATAAATTCGGCTATGGCATCGGGGAGGTGGCAAGCGGTGTGACCTTCGGCCTGGTGCAGTCGGTACTTCAGAAGTACTATACGGATATTCTGGAGATCAATGTTATCAGCATCCTGCTGCTGTTCGTGCTGGCAAGATTCTGGGATGCGGCGAATGATACGATCTGCGGCCACATCATCGCGAGACTGGCGCCGGATGAGACCGGCCGCTACCGCAGATGGTTCAAGTGGTTCGCTGTTCCGCTGGCGGCCTGTACGGTGCTGATGTTCGTGAAGATTCCGGGCCTGACGCAGACCGGGTACTTCGTCTATGCCTGCGTCACTTACATTCTCTTCGGCATGGTCTATACCTGCCTGAATGTCCCCTATGGATCGCTTGCTCAGGCGGTTACGATCGACAGCGGTGAGCGGGCTTCCCTCTCGGTAGCGCGCTCGGTCGGCGGAGTGTTCGGAGCGATTCCTGCCCTGCTCCTGATCAGCTTCTGCTACAAGACCGGGGCAGACGGCGTGAAGCGTATGAGCTATTCGATCATCATCACGGGTGTCATCTGCATTGCCCTGATCTCGATGCTGTGCTACGTCATCCTGTATCGGGGGACGAAGGAGAGAATCATCGAGCCGAATCAGACCGGGAAGAAGGGAATCTTCTTCCGCAGTATGAAGGCACTGCTGACGGATCGGGCCTTCATGGCAGCCGCTGTGGTTGCCATGCTCTATCTGGCATCCCAGCAGTTCTCCATGAGCTACAGTACCTATCTCTTCCAGTACTACTTCGATGCCCCGGAGCTTACGATGCTTCCCACGGTCTTTCAGTATCTGCCGGTTGCGGTGATGATGTTCTGTGCGACCAGGCTGGGGAACCGCTTCGGCCGCAGAGAACTGTGCGCCTACGGTGTGCTGGCAGCGGGCATCGGCAACCTGATCCTGTACTTCATGCACACGGACAATGTCTGGATGTATATCGTGGTTCTCCTGATCTCGGGTGTCGGCACGACCTTCATCTATCTTCTGACCTGGTCGATTGCCTCTGATGCCATCGATCACGCTGCGCTTGCCTCCGGTGTGGAGGAACCCTATGCCTATTCCTTCTTCTCATTTATGAGAAAGCTTGGACACTGCGTGGCAGCGGTGTTCGTCAATCTGGCACTGTTTAAGATTGGCTACGAGGGCAATGTCCTGAATACCGCCAATATTACGGACGCCACACTGACGGAGATGTATACCTGGTCCGTCCTGGTTCCTGCGCTTCTCTACCTGGCCATCTTCCTGATTCTGAGGTTCTTATACCCGCTCGGGAAGCAGGCGGTTCTTGAGCAGCAGCGCGAGAAGGAGGCAAGATGGCAGAGGTCATGATTGCAGTTCTGGCCGGACTGCTGGCAGGTCTTGGCACTGGTTTCGCCGGATTGTCGGCGGCAGTCTTTATCGCTCCGATGCTGACCACCTTCCTTGGCATGGATTCCTTCTCGGCGGTGGGAATTGCGCTGGCCTCGGATGTCCTCGCCTCGACGCTCTCGGCGGTGACCTATCATAAGCACGGGAATACGGCTCTGAAGGAGAGCCGGATCCTGATGGTGACCGTGCTGCTGTTCGCCTGTCTGGGAAGCATCGCCGCGCATGTATTCACCGGGCTTGCCGCGGGAGAGACCTTCATGGGATGGTGGCTGATTGCAGGATCCCTCTTCCTTGGAATCAAGCTTCTCTGCTTCCCGGCGAAGTCCGAACAGAGAGGAAGCAGTATCCTGCCCCTTCCGAAGGAGGTTGTCATGCTGGTCTGCGGAATCTATATCGGCTTCGTCTGCGGCTTCCAGGGGACCGGCGGCGGTCTGATGCTCCTCTTCGTCCTGAATATCCTGCTGGACATCCCCTTCAAGAAGGCGGTGGGCACGAGCGTCAGTATCATGGCAATCACGGCCCTGATCGGAACCATCAGCCACTTCACGCTGCGCGGATGCCCGGATCTGAGATATCTGATCCTCTGCATCCTGGCTACATTGATCGGCGCCGGCGCAGCCGCCGTCATAGCCAACCACATCCGTCCGGTCACCCTGAAGCGGATCACCGGCGGACTGATGAGCATATCCGGAATTGCCATGGTTCTCGCCAGGCTCCTGTGACAGGGCATTTCATCGACCATTTCTGTGACGTTTCCCTAAATGACCGAAACCATAGGATCTGTAACATAATTACATGCAAAACACATCGGAGGTCATCGTATGTTTTCTGCCTTTCATATTCTTTGGGTCCTGATCTGTGTGATTGTCGCCGGTGTCGGTATTCGTATCTGTATTCGAAGAGACATTACGACCCGCGCCCTGCTTCGCTTCTGCTGCTATGGGGCGGCACTGAGTGAGGTGATCAAGGTGCTGAGTGTGGTGCAGGTCGTACCTAACTCGGATGGTTCCGCATACTATCCCTATCTTCAGCTGCAGCATATGCCCTTTCACCTTTGCTCCCTGATGATTGGTATCATATTCTGGGCATACTTCACGCACAGCGAGAAGACGAGAGATACTCTCCTTCAGTTATCCTACCCGATCTGTATCGCCGGAGGCGTTCTCGCGATTCTGATCCCTACGATCTTCACTCAGAGTATCAGCGTATCTCAGGCATTCACCCATCCGCTGGCCTACCAGTACTTCCTCTACCACAGTATGCTGATCGTGCTGGCCGTCCGCATCGCGCGGGATCAGAGCATTGCCTTCAGCTGGCACGGGTACGGAACGACCATGAAGATCTTAGGAGGACTTGCGCTGCTGAGTATCTATCTGAACAGCCTCTTCTCCGCGCCGGTCTATGACAGCGGGCAGCTGGTCAGCGTGGAATACGGGACGAACCTGATGTTCACCTCCCGATTCCCCATGGGATTCACAATCACGACAAAGACGCAATGGCTGCTCTATCTGGCGGTGCTTGCTCTGCTTGCCTGCAGCGCGGTTGCCCTGCTCTATCTTCCGCTGATTAAAGCGCGGAGAAAAGCGAAAGAGTGATGGACCGTGACGCACCAATAGGTTCTGTCAAATGCTCAGACCATCTCTCCGGTTGTCCTTTGATCTGTGTGCTAAGATCGTCAAGCGGCCGCCGTGCTTACGACGTGAAGTCAGTCCCCTGGGACACAGATGGGCATGTGACAGTCAGGTGTATCGAGCGGCTTGCCGTGAGATGTATGATTTATCGTGAATCAAGGAGGAATTCATCATGTACGATTGTATTATTATCGGTACGGGCCCTGCCGGCCTGTCCGCTGCTTTGAATCTGAAGACTTATCAGAAGGAATTCGTCTGGTTCGGCTCTAAGGCACTGAGCGCCAAGGGAAGACTGGCGGAGAAGATCGTCAATTATCCGGGCTTCCCGGCCATCAGCGGGGAGGAACTCTTCACTCGCTTCGAAGAGCACGGACGAGCAGCCGGCCTGGAGATCACAGAGAAGACTGTGACCAATGTCATGCCCGCCGGAGATACCTGGATGGTGCTTGCCGACAACGAACTCTATGAGGCGAAGAGTCTGATCCTCTGTGCCGGTGTCATGACCGCGAAGCGACTTGAGAATGAGGACCGTCTGCTCGGGCGCGGTGTCAGCTACTGTGCAACCTGCGATGGCATGCTCTACCGCGGGAAGAAGGTTGCTGTCATCAGCAACGATCCCAAGTATGAGCATGAGGTGGACTATCTGGCAGGTCTTGCTGCCGAGGTGACCTGGTATCCGACCTACAAGAGTGCACAGACCGGGGCTTCTAACGTGATGATCTCGAGGGAGACGCCGGTTCGAGTGAATGGGGAGATGCGCGCAGAGAGCCTGACGCTTCGCAGTGGGGAGACCCTGCCCTTCGATGGTGTCTTCTGCCTGCGCAATGCCATTGCTCCCGACAAGCTGATTCCGGGTCTTGCCGTGGAAGGTGGGCATATCACTGTCGATCGGACGATGGCCACCAATCTGGCTGGCTGCTATGCGGCGGGCGACTGTACCGGCCGCCCCTACCAGTACACCAAGGCTGTCGGCGAAGGCAATGTCGCAGCCCACAGCGTGATCGCCTATCTGGCAGAACAGAAGTAAGGCACACGCTTGCCTGCTAAGTGAAAGGGAACACCAGGAGTCAAGGACATGAATGAGAACAACAATATCCAGTATCAGAATATCGAGAAGATTCCCATTGACAATATCTACCGGGCGGCCTTCTTCGAGCATCCGGACTTCATCCCGGTCAACTTCGTCATCAATGATGCCTGCTGGCACCACTATCCGAAGGAGTGGCTCTGGGATCTGATGGCAGATCACAAGTATCTCTTCCCGGACTTTGTGCGCCCCGCCTCGGACTGGGAGCCGAACTATGCTCCGGTCTGCCGGAAGGATGCACCCTACCGTGATCCCTTCGGCTGTGTATGGATCACGGCGGACGATGGGATCACGGGAACCGTCAAGGAGCATCCGCTTGCCGACTGGTCAGCCTACGGTACTACCTGGCAGATTCCGGACCCGGAAGTGTCCGATGGACTCTACCCCGTATCCTGGAGTGAGAAGGAGAAGCAGTGGGCCCGAACCCGGCAGGAGAAGGGCTGGTTCTTCGAGAGCCTCCGCCACGGACACACCTTCATGCAGCTGTGTGACTTGCGCGGCTACCAGGATCTGATGTGCGACATGTACGACGAAGAGCCCATGCTCGATCAGCTGATCGATGACCTGACCCAGTTCAACCTGAGCATCGTCCGCCGCTTCGTAAGAAACGGCGCCACCCTGATCGGCTATCCCGAAGACCTCGGCATGCAGCGCGGTCCCATGATCACCCATGAGATGCTGAACCGCTACATCCAGCCGGCCTACAAGCAGCTGATGCAGCCGGCCAGGGATGCCGGCATCGCCATTGAGATGCACTCCGACGGTGATATTCGCGAGCTTGCGGATGATCTGGTGGACAGCGGCGTGCAGATCCTCAACTGTCAGGACCTGGTCAACGGCATCGACTGGATCGCCGGCAAGTACCGCGGCAAGGTCTGCATCGACCTGGATGTCGACCGCCAGAGGATCACGCCCTACGGCACCCCGGCACAGATCGATGCGCTGATCAAGAGAGAAGTCGAAGCCCTGGCTACCCCCGCAGGCGGCATGATGTTCACCTTCGGACTCTACCCCGGCACCCCGCAGCAGAATGTAGAAGCGCTGATGGACGCCTTCGAGCGGTACATGTTCCTGTGACAACTACGCCCCGTTCGGCCGATTCGGGGCCGTTTCCCTAAATGGCTCGAAATCAAATACAGATGACGTAGATATATGAAAGACCGCCCTCAGATGGATGACAGGATCCATCTGAGGGCGGTCTTCTTTGCCTTGTCAGTCTTAGGTGAAGTCACGTACGATATCCATATATTCCTGTGCGTACTTTGACAGGTAGGTATTCTCGCGGTAGGCTGCCACGAAGTCCACCGGCGTATTGGGATTGCCGACCGAGAAGCATCGGATCTCATTGCGCAGGTTCATGTGCTTCAGATGCGTCTCTGTGATGAAGGCCACGCCATAGTTGCGCGCAGCCAGTTCCGCCGCCGCAGGAATATTGCTGGTCTCCATTACGATCCTTGGGTCGAAATGCTGTTCGCGGAATAACTTATCTACGATCTGCCTGGTCCTCTGACCGGGCATCTGAAGAATGATTCCCGTGTCATCCAGCAGATGAAGGTCCATATGCGGATACTTGCAGCCGTCCATCATGACTCCCTGATTAGCGAGTTCATGCTTCGCGCTCATAACTAACAGTAACTCTTCATGGCTGATCACGGAGGTCTCGATGTTGGGGTGCTTCTCCGAAAAGTTATAGAAGGCCAGATCGATCTCTCCATCCACGACCAGTTGATTCAACTGTGAGGAGTTCGCTTCCCGAATCTCGATTCTGACATGGGGGAACAGTTTCTTGAAGATGGGCAGCGTACAGGGAAGCATATAGGTGCATCGCATCGCAGGAAATCCCACGCGAAGGATGCCGCGGTCATTCTTTATGATGTCGCTGACTTCCTCGTCCAGAGCCTTCTTCTCCTGAAGGATCGCCCGGGCATGTTCAATATAGCAGGCCCCCACATAGGTAGGTACATACCGATTCCCGATCCGCTTGAACAGAGGCTGTCCGATTCCCTTCTCCAGGTTCTGGAGAAAGCGGGAGAGCGCCGGCTGTGAGAGATAGAGAGCCTCAGCAGCCTTGGAGATGTTGCCGTACTTTTCAATTGCCAGAATGTAGGACATGTCCTTGAAATCCATAATCGTTTCCTCCGGGGGGCATGGTGATCTTCTGTCTGTTAGTATAACACAAAATGCTCAAATAGCCATAATCATGTTCTGCATGTATATATACGGAGGTATACATACATATGTCTGCTGAATCACACATAGATATGCATATGATACATTGAAAACATGCAATAAATAGATACAGATGCAAAATATATTTATATATGCATTTAAAGCATGAATAAATGATAATATATTACATAAAAATGCTTTAATAGTTACAATATTCGTTTGAGGCGTAGAAATAAATAATAACATGCATTGGAGTTATTTCATTGAATATATTATAGTATAGATACAGAGAGAACAGATGCGCATCCTTCTCCGTAACGACCATGAATATGGAACAACCCAATCCCATGAGTGTCCCTGCAGAGAGCAGTCCTTTGGACATCTGCAGTGTCATATTCATGGTTTCCATTGAGGAGAAAGGTGGATTATTATTATGGAGAGCAAACATACAAGCGTCTATATGCTTCCGGTATCTATCATCCGCGGCGGTACAAGCAAAGGAGTCTATATTCTTCAGGACGACCTTCCTGAAGAGCGGGCGGCATGGGATCCGATCCTGCTTCGTCTGATGGGAAGCCCTGATCAGAAGCAGATTGATGGACTCGGTGGATCTCAGTCAGTCACCAGCAAGGCCGCGATCATTCGTAAGTCGGATCGTGAGGATGCGGATGTGGATTATACCTTCGCGCAGGTATCCGTGGACAAGCCACTGGTAAGTTACAAGGGAAACTGCGGCAATATTTCTTCCGGTGTTGGTCCCTTCGCAATCGAGCAGGGACTGGTTCCTGCAAATGAGGGTACCACTTCCGTAAGAATCTATAACACGAATACAGATAAGATCATCATTGCAGACGTGGAGACAAGGGATGGACAGGTAGTATACAGCGGAGATTTCGCTATCGCAGGAGTTCCCGGTACTGCCTCCCCGATCAAGCTGAAGTTCGTCAATCCGGCAGGTACTCTGGGGAAGGGTCTTCTTCCAACCGGACATGCCGTTGATATCGTCGATGTTCCGGATTACGGTCCGGTAGAGATCTCTATTATCGATGCAGCCAATCCCCTGGTATTCGCCAGAGCGAAGGATCTGGGATTGACCGGAAGAGAGCTTCCTGATACATTGAATGCAGATGATTCGAAGTTAAAACTTCTTGAGACCGTGAGAGGTCTGGCAGCAGTGAAGCTTGGTCTGATCGATGACTATACCCGATCTGCCTGGGATACCCCCGGAATCCCCAAGATGACTTTCGTTGCGGAAGCAGAAGACTATATCGCCTCCGACGGCAAGAGCATTTCCGGGGAAGACATTGATCTGTTGTCCCGAATGATGTCGATGCAGAAGGCACACCCCAGCTATGCTATGACCGGTGCCATGTGTACGGCAGCAGCAGCTGTAGTTCCGGGCAGTATCGTTGCCCAGGTGCTGAAGAAGGATACGGATACGCAGTTCATTCGTATCGGACATGCCAGCGGTGTGCTGGAGTGCGGTGTGGACTATCAGCCGGATGACAACTGTCCTGCCATCGATGACACCTTCGGCTTCAGAACCTCGAATAAAATTATGGAAGGCAAGACCTTCCTGCGCTTAGCCTGATAAATCACTCGACGTTGATCTGTTTTGAATAGAAAAGAGAGGAATCATCTATGAATCTTGCGATTGTTTCCCTGATTGTACTTGCGATTGTTGTTGCCATTGGCTTTATTAAAAAATTGAATATTGGTTTTATCTCGATTGGTGCTGCCTTCATTCTCGGAACGATTGGCGATATGACTGCGAAGGAGATCTCCAAGGGCTTCTCCAGTTCCATGTTTGTAACGCTGGTCGGTGTTACCTTCCTCTTCGGTATGGCTTCCCAGAATGGTACCCTGGATCTCTTCTCCAAGAAGGTTGTTGCGCTGGTTGGTAAGAGAACCTACCTGATCCCGGTACTGATGTTTGTTCTGTCGGCTTTCATCTCTGCCATTGGTCCCGGTCACATTGCTGCCGGTATCCTGATGACCACATTCGCCGTGTATCTGGCCTTCGAGATGGATATCAATCCCATGGCAACTGCACTCTATGCGAAACTCGGAGCGAATGCCGGCTGTGCTTCGCCGTTGTCCTTAACCGGTATCCTGGCGAAGAATCTGTCTGAGCCGCTTGGTTACGAAGGATTTGGTCTTCACCTCTTCCTGTCTACCCTGTTGTCCGGTTTCATCTTCACTTTGATCGTATATCTCATCTATAAGGGATATAAGGTAAAGGCAGACAATCCCCTGAAGTGGTCGGATATCCCTAAGTTCAACCGCAATCAGAAGTTTACTCTGGCAGCGATTGCAATCATGGTAATCTTCTGTATCGGCTTCCAGTTCGATACCGGTCTCTTCGCTTTCATTGCAGCGACAGTTCTGATCCTTCTCGGATGTGCAGATGAGAAGAAGGCAATCAAGGGTATTCCTCTGGGAACCCTGATCATGATCTGCGGTGTTGGTACTCTGGTTAATGTCATCGATACTCTGGGGGGAATTACTCTGGTATCTGACTTCCTGTCTAGCCTTATGACTTCCGCAACAGCAACTCCCATCATCGCGGCAACCTCCGGTATCCTTTCCTGGGTTTCTTCTACGACCGGTGTAGTTATGCCGACCCTCTACCCGATTGCCGCTGAGATCGTAACGAAGTTCGATGGCGTCAGCTACGTAGAGTTGATTGCAGCAATCACGGCTACTTCCTTCGCGGCTGCCATCAGCCCTCTGTCCACCGGCGGTGCCATCATCATGTCTTCCTACTCCGCAGCAAAGGAGACGACTACCGAGGAGATGAACAATATGTTCAAGACTCTCTTCCTTCTTTCCGTGGCCAACGTTGTCATCAATGTCATCCTGTCGGCACTTGGTGTATTCAATCTGGGCGGACTGTTCTACTAAAAGCAGCTTAAGAATCGTGCAGCTCCATAGATGTATGACATACGAAAGATGTCAAGAGCAGATATGTCGATGGAGGAAGATCGGATCAATTGAATGCGGCTATGTGTCGTAAGACCTCCCCCTTAACGTCATTCGATTGAACATGACCGGAGCAAGCGCATTCTATCTCCGGTGCCGTCTGCACAGGCAATAAATCACAAAAGCAAGGGTGGGTATCCAAACGGATCATCCCACTCTTGCTTTTTTGCTGCAAAAAACCGGTGGGTGTCAGACGGGCTTGCCCGTCTTACCCCTGCCGTCTCTTCTTCCTGCGGATTCGGTTGATGTGGCGCTCGTAATCTCCGCTGTTCAATAATTCCGCAATGACATACTGCTCGAACAGCGGCACGGTGCAGGAGTAGAATCCAAGCTTCTGCTCATATTGCTCCAGATAATTCCCAGGCAGCACCATGTAGCCGATACGCATAGACGGCGCAATGGTATGGCTGAAGGTATTCATATAGATGACCCGGTCATCGGCCATCGAGAAGAGGGGCGCCTCCGGCTTACTGGATACCGTAAGCTCTGAATCATAATTGTCCTCCACGATGACCCGGCCTTCTCGCCCGGCCCAGTCGAGATATTCCAGCTTCTTGGAGATGCCGATGGAGATGCCGCTTGGATAGCTATGGAAGGGGGTCACGTGGAGAAGACTTGCTTCGGTGTGGTTCAGACACTCGGTAGAGATACCATTCTTCCGCAATTTAAGCATGTCACAAGTGATGCCGAAGGACTCATAGACCTGGCGGATCTTCGGGTAGGAAGGGTCCTCCAGCGCGAATGTTCCGGGTCCCAGCAGCTGGGCGATGATGCCGTACAGGTATTCGGCTCCTGAACCGATGATGATCTGCCCGGGGGTGACGTGGATGCCCCGGCTGCGGTCCAGGTAAGAAGCAATCGCTTTCTTGAGCGGCAGGCATCCCATGTTCGGTGACTTCACCAGGATCTCTTCCCCGTAATCCAGCAGAACCTTCCGCATGGTTCTGGAGAGAACCGTGAATGGGAAGAGGTCGGCCGGCTGATGTGTGCGGTCTATGGTGGCTGCGGTATCATGCTCAGCAATCGCGGTTCGATAGCTGCTGTGAGCCATGAAGTCGCTGTCCTTATAGATGACGAAGCAGCCGCTGCGCTCTCGGGACTCAATGTAGCCCTCCTCGCACAGGAGGGAGAGGGCGTGGTCAACGGTGATCACGCTCAGACCGGTATCGGACGCAATCACTCTCTTCGAGGGAAGCTTACTTGCATAGGGATAGGTCCCCTGGACGATATCTTCCACAAGGAAGTTGTAGAGCTGCATGTAGGCAGCTTCACTGCTGGTCTTATCAATCGGATAATTCATCTGGTCATATCTTTCTTTCTTAATTTGGTTATTTTGACATTACCAGTTTGATTGTATTCTCTTATCTGTAATTTGTAAACCGTAAGTTATGAGGAGTTCTGTTATGACCACGAAAGTACCTAATACGAACCATTCAGGTTCTGTTTCTCGTTCTGCGGCTGACGGTAGTTTTGCTTCCCATAGTACAACGATTCGCCTGACGCTGACAGCCCTCTTTATGGCGATGAATATCGCCATGAGTTCCTTTGGCATCCCGGTTCCGGGAGGTCATCTCTATCTGTGTGATGTCGTGATCTGTCTGGCCGCGATCCTGTTGGATCCGATGGAAGCCTTCGTTGTCGGCGGTGTCGGTTCCTTCCTGGGAGACCTGATCTTCTACCCGCTGCCCATGTTCGTATCCTTGGTTACACATGGCCTGCAGGCTGTTGTCATCTCGGTCTTCTCCCACCATGTCCTGAAGAAGAATCCCAGACTGGCCTCGGGCATCGGCTGCATGATCGGTGCTGTGATCATGGTAACCGGCTATACCCTGGGGAAGATCTTCATATACAGTACCTGGCAGTATGCGATGATGAAGCTTCCTTATGAGATCGCCCAGGCACTGCTCGGTGTGGTTCTCGGCATGTTTCTGTGCTGGAACTGCGGTATCAGAAGACAGTTCCACAGAATCGTTAACAATGAAGGGTAAGGAACAAAAATTCATCCGGTTTTAGAATAAGGAGTATCAGAGATGATTGAAGAATTGAAGAATCAGGCAAGTGCCGTAACCCGTGAACTGTGTCAGACTGCAGGTCTGAAGAAGGGCCAGATCCTGGTGATCGGCTGTTCTTCCTCTGAGGTGGGAGGCGACCGTATCGGAAGCAACTCCAACCTGGAGGTGGCCGAGTCCGTATTCGCGGGAATCTATGAAGTAACGCAGGAACTGGGAATCTATCTCGCCGCACAGTGCTGTGAGCATCTGAACCGCGCCATCATCATCGAGCGCGCTGCACAGCCCTGGGCAGAGCCTGTGAATGTTGTGCCGCAGCCTAAGGCCGGCGGTTCCTTCGCAACCACGGCTTACCGGACCTTCAAGGACCCGGTAGCACTGGAAGAGATCAAGGCCGATGCCGGAATTGATATCGGTGACACCTTCATCGGCATGCACCTGAAGAGAGTAGCCGTGCCGGTACGCCTGAAGAACCACGAGATCGGAGCAGCTCACATCACGGCCGCCCGCGTACGCCCCAAGTTCATCGGCGGAGAACGCGCACACTATGATGCAAGCTTGATGTAAGAAGAAATATTACTATGATTGGTTCTATCCGGAACAAGAACAGGGAGCCCTGGTGTGGGGCTCCCTGTTCTTTTATGGTGGATGAAATGCTCAAAAAGCCAGGCGGTGAGCTTGAGGGGAGTCTGGGAACCCCCTGATGTTGCAGAAAGCGTAAGGCAAGGGGCAACTTTTTCGGCGCAAGAGCCCCCTGGAGGCGGAGAAGAAGCAAGTTAGGGGGCAGAATACAAACCAGAGGAAGCTGCTATAAATCTCAAGAACTAAACCAGCCTCCGGAGCCCCCGCGAAGCAATCCCTCAATGAACAAAATTTGTTCTCCCTATCCCATCAATCGCAAAAAATGACACTTTATAGCAACTTGAAACAGAACTATAATGTAACCAAACAGAAACTTATCTGTGGTGCAAGACGAGCCGGTTCTGCTCTTACCGGCTTGACATCTGCATCATCGAGGTTGTGGCAGCCTGATCCCAAGGGCTCCCCCACGACCCCTTCGCGGTTCCTCTCGGTCCCCTTCCGATGGCCCGCACGTTGCCCGTTCACTGGATTTGAAAGGAGAAGAGTGTATGAAGCAAATCCGCAGAAAACTTTACCTTGCTGTGCTTATGGTAATCATGGTCCTGTCACTGACGACCACCGCCTTCGCAGCAAAGAAGTCCAAGACCGTCGTTACGGACATTGACACGATCACCGAACTGAGCGTGGATATGACCCAGGCGGCACAGATTCCCCTGGAGGGCTGGTACAGCAAGACCCTCGATTCCGGACGTACCGTGAAGATGTACGTTCCCACCTATGCATCCTGCCGTGCATACTTCACCGTAGTAACCGTTCCCAACGGTGTGAAGGATGCCACTGCATGGGCAGATACCATGGGATTCACCAGCAACATCGCTAAGCGCGGTGAAGTCCTGGTCATCCTCGAACCCCAGAACAAGAAGTGGGGCAAGCTGGCAGACGAAGTTGAGTACATCACTGAGGCGATGAACTTCGTAGCCGGCGGCAAGAACGCGAACGGACTGGTTCTGTTCTCCAACTACAGCACCTACTACCTGGCCGGCTTCGGCGAGGGCGCAGCTCCCCTGGAGGGCTGGTCCGCAGCTAACCCCATCCTGGTAGGTTCCCAGGTATTCGTCGGCGGCAAGTCCGCAGGCAAGTCTTATCTGCAGGAAGTCGGCTCCGAGATCTATGACGGAACCAACACCGGCGGATACGACCCCGGCATCGACGACATCGAACTCTTCACTGAGATCATGGCAGAGCACGGCTATACCGATGGCCCCATCACCAAGAGTGAAGTTGCAGTTCCCACCTGGTTCATCAACTACAAGTCGAACGACTACTCCATCAAGTACTGGAAGTCCGCCAATGACTGCGTAGCGAAGTACACCGGCAATGCCCTGAACCGTACTTACTGGCAGGATATTAACTCGGATGCCTTCCAGACGGAGTACGCTAACAGCTGCACCGATGAGAACCATGGTATCTCTCAGGTGAAGGTAAGCTTCAGCTTCAATGCTACCGCAGCAAAGCTTGGCAACTTCCTGTATAAGTACAGCCGTTACAACATTCCTTTCGCATACTCTAACCACATCTCCGAGAGACAGGATTACACCAGCATCCGTGTAGCTTCCCAGAAGGCAGCACAGAGCGCAGAGTACTGCACCGACAAGCAGTATATGGCATATGACGAGCCCATCACCTCCGATGCAGGCACCGTATATGACGGCTACTATCTCCTGTCCCGCAAGCAGGGTAAGGTTGGCGAAGGTACTGTCGAGATCGGCGTCTTCGCATCCAGCGATGATGATGGCGATGGCACACTCGATGCTCATGAGTACCTGCTCTACATCCCCGATTCCGCAAAGGGTACGACCGCACCTGTTGTTATGCAGTTCCCCGGCAATACCCAGTCGATCTCTGTTGGCTTCGATTCTACCCAGTGGTGGAGAGTGGCCAATGACGAGGGTGTGATCATCGTAATCGTAGGCGAGACTTACCAGAGCACCGGCTCCGCAGCCCTGACCCATAAGAATGCCGACATGTCCTACTACACCATCATGGACATCCTTGCCAACAAGATTGATGGCAAGAAGGTTAACATTGACTGGGAGCGCATCTATGGTTCCGGACATTCCGCAGGTTCCGCAACTGTTCAGAACTTCATCCACACCCATCCTGAGTTCTTCGCAGCTGTAGCATCCACTTCCTTCTGCAGCCGTGTAGAAGGCGGCGAGTATGAGGCAGTTCCGGATATGCTGATCGACGGACAGGCTGACCTGCCCTTCCTGATGGATAATCTGTGGACCTCCGACATGCTGAAGACCTGGTTCGGTTACATGGCAGAGGCTAACGACCTCAAGGTAACCGAGGCAACCACCGACAACTGCGATGCTAAGGTAGAGGGCGAGGCCAGAACCTGGACCTACACCTGGAACAACAAGCAGGAGATCCCCATGCTTGTATGGGGCCAGACCTACCTGCGTGAGCACAACTGCTATCCTGCAGAGATTCCCATGGCTTGGGACTTCCTGAAGAACTATAAGAAGACCGCAGACGGCAATCGTATCTACAGCCCGAGCGGATTCGAGAAGGACGATCAGGTTGTGATCCAGGCTCAACCGAAGGCAACTACCGATGATATCGAGTCTATCCAGGCTTACACGGACGATACTTACTATGGTACCGGCGTGGTTCAGATCGTTGTCACCTATAAGGAAGGCGTTGACATTAGTGACCTGACTGCAGACGATTATATCATCGAGGACCGCGGTTCTCTGAATCCTGACTTTGGTCAGATTGAGATTTCTGCCATCACGATCAAGGACCAGACCGTGACGATCGATATCGCAGCGAACGAAACTGCAGCAACCGAGAATAATGCATTCATCTACTCCGGTGACGAGAAGACAGGTTCCCGTGAGCGTAATGCATTCGGTATCTACTGCACCGGCAGCTGGTACCGCGATGAGAACGGCGTCATCCACTACGGAAGCAGCGATGACGACGAATATGAGAACAATACCACCGGCATGGGCTATCAGGCACGTGAGTCTCTGGAACTTAAGCTCCGTCATAAGAACGAGGCAGAAGATGCAGCAGAGTGCCTTGCAAATGCTCTTGGCCAGTACAATGCAGATGGTAAGTGGCTTGAGACCGTGGATCGCCAGTTCACAGTGGACGGTTTCCAGAGTCTCTACGATCTGATGATTCCCAGTACTGCTAACAATGAAGCAATTACCGATGGTACCGGTGATGCTTATGTTCGCGGCTACTACTATATCCCTGAAAACTATGATCCTGCCAATGGTATCGTATTCACCCTTCAGGGCAACGGAATCTCTTACTGGAAGATCGCCGATGGTTGTGACAATGACGGCTGTGGTCTCTTCTATGATTCGGCAACGACCAGTTGGGCCAACAAGGGTGCTATCGTAGTCAATATTCACGATCGTTCCGGTTTCGGCAAGGGTGAGTATTCCGATTACTATGATTTCGTTGAAGATGACGTACGTGTTATGAAGTACTTCATCGAGACCTATGGTGTGACTGGCAATATCGTACTGCAGGGCAACTCCCGTGGTACCTCTGCATCCAGCAGTGTTATCCAGGCTCTGGCAGGCATTCCCTATAAGAAGAATGGCTCCGGCGATCTGGTAAGTCTGGATAAGGAGACTTACAACTTTATGATCGATACCTTCATCTGCCAGAACGGTATGCTGGGAAGAGGCATCTGGTCTGAGGATGATTATCTCACGATCGTGAAGACCGGCATGAAGGCTTGGGTCTTCGACGGTGAGCAGGATACCAACAACATTGATACCGTGACTCTTTATACAGAAGCAGCACAGAAGGCCGGATATTCGGAGGAATGGATCGCTGAGAACATTCGCCATACCTGTTATCCTTCTGAGATCTATGCTTACTGGGGCGAGTCCGACCACTCTACCACTCGTACCAATGGATGGTACTTCGCAGATGACCTCTACTATGGTCCCGACCTTGAGATTGTAGACGGTGAGATCGTATACAATACCAAGCTGAACCCTGGCGATACCTACACCGTACTGGCTCGTGGTGCCAGCCGTGATGGTGGTATGGAGAAGACTGACCATGTATATACAGTATATGGTGAGAACTACCAGCAGTGGGCTCTGGCTGACGACTCTCTGGATGTTGAAGTTTCTGCTCTGACCCTGCCCGGTGACTTCGGCCAGAAGCTGAAGGCTGTCATGATTAAGTACAATGGCATCGTTGACGAATCTTCTCTGTCTGCTGATAACTTTGAGATTCGTAATTATGCCAACAACATCACCGGTCAGTTCGCTAACGCTACCATTACCAGAATCTACACCAACAATGAGCCTGCACTCCTTGATGAAGGTTCGGTTGCAGGGCAGTATGTAATCATCGAAACTGACGACCTGGATAAGGTTGGTCTCGTAGCAGATACCTATTATTATAAGAAGGCCGACGGAACAACCGGTTCGATCTCTGTCCGCAAGGATCTGAATGAGTGCTACTACCTGAGCGTAGAGCAGAAGCAGGACGTGTGCGCACAGGACGGTGCAGTTCTCTCTGCAGCCAAGAAGGCTCCCATCAATATCGATCAGGCTAATATCGATCACGATGTTCTGGATGAATTCCAGTACCTGCATCTGACGGATGAGGAAGCCAATGAAGTTCTGGCAGGCTTCACCTTTGCTAACAACAATAACGCTTACTCTCTGAGCAGCAACACCACTAACTTTGATATGTTCAATCTGTCTGAGGATGAGCTCCTTGGCGATCTGAACGAAGCAACTCTGGCCGGACTTGGCGTGAATATCTGGTACCAGCTGCCTGACAATTATGATCCGAACAAGACCTATCCTCTCTTCCTGTATGCACATGGTACCGGCGAGTGCCTGACCTTCGCAACTGCAGGAGACGGAACAGAGTACAGCAACTTCGGTGTGCATTTCAATATTGGTAAGGTAACCGGCGTGTGGGCAACTACCGAAGATTATGGTTATGAAGATTGTATCGTAGTAGCTCCTCAGTACTACAGCGGCAACTCCCCTCGCTCCGATGGATACGAGAGAGACGATGCCTTCCGTGTAGCTCTCTGCTATGCACTGGCCAACTTCTCCGTAGACCGTGACCGAGTATATGTATCCGGAACTTCTCAGGGTGCCGGTCGTACCACGGCACTGGTTCGTGACTGTGCGGAATATATCACCGCAGCTATCGTACAGAACGGCGGCTACAGCTCTAAGTTGTCTGCTTCCACGGATCTGGATGCGTTGGCACAGCACAAGGCCATCTTCCAGTACGCAACCGATAACAATGTAGCAATCTGGTTCTTCCAGGGTGTGAATGACTTCATCTCTAAGCCGATTACCGCAGAGATGATGTACAATGCTATGGTGGATAACTATAAGGAAGCCGGCAAGTCCGATGCATGGTTATCCAAGTATGCTCGATTCACTTATCTGAACAATAAGATCTATACAGATATGAACGAGACCAGTTACCACTCCACCATGAAGCCTACCTATCGTTGGTATGCTTTCTACAATGATGATCTCTACAATGCGATGTATTCTGATGCAGAGGATAGTCTGGGTGAGTACTATGATACCAAGTATGGTAATAACGATCCCGATGGCTATGCAGGACTGATCGACTGGGCCCTGTCCCTGAGAAAGTCCGAGATTTCAGCTCCGGCAGAAGAAGATGTTGTGGATGCAGCCATTGAGTCTATTCAGGCAACCACAGATATGTGCTTCTATGGTCAGAAGCTGACCTCTGTTAAGATTACCTTCGCAGAGGGAACCGATATGGATACCATCGATGCAGGCAAGTTCAATGTATATGATCGTGGTTCCGCAAACCCCGCTTTCGCAGCCGCTGAAATCGTGGGCATTTCCAAGGAAGGCAACAGCATTACGTTGAAGATTACCGAAGATACTGAGGCAACCGGAGAGCGTTCTCGTAATTCGATCGGCAATTATACCACGGCAGCATGGTATATCGATGTGAATGGCGACATTCATTACGGAAGTGCAGATGGTACGGAAGCAGATCCTGTGACCGGCAAGGCATTCGTAGCGAATACCACCGGCAAGGGATATGTGACTCGTAAGAATCTGGATCTGGTTCTGACTTACGGAGATCAGAGTGTAGCCAATGGTCTGAAGATGACCGATGGTATTGGCAACTTCAATGAAGACGGCAAGTGGCTTCCCGCCATTGATAATGATGTTACTGCATTTACTACTGAGTATGTGAATGTAAATGATATTGTATCCGCCAATATCGGTGAGACCTACGTGGCCGGCCGTTATGAGGCCTTCGATGGTGCGATTCCCGTTGTTGTGTATGCACCGGAAGATTACGCGACCAAGTCCTATCCGATGGCTGTCTATGTATGCGGCGGCGGTACCTCCTACTGGGAACTCTATGATGAGGATGGCAATGTAGTTGCCAACAACCCCGGCACCAACCTTTACTTCGATGCTGCATGCACCAACTGGCTGGACGAGGATGTCATCATCATCAGTCCTCAGGTTCATTCCGATGACAATACCAATTGTGCTCACGAAGTTGCCGCTGTTGTTCAGTACTACGGTGAACTTCTGAATGCAGATATGGATCAGATCATCATGATTGGTAATTCCAATGGTGCAGCACTGCTGTCCGAGACCATCCGTATGTATCCCGGTCTGTGTGATGTATTCTTCCCTACCAATGGTGATCTGGGAAGCAATGATGTTCCTGAGGGACAGACTGTTGCTGACCGTGACACCCTCTACTGGTGGACCGAGGAAGAGATTCAGGCTATGGCAGAATCCGGTATGGCTGTATGGTTCAATATCGGTGAGACCGATACTCGTCATATTCTGGCTTGCCAGGAGACCTATGAGAAGATCATCCCTTACTATCAGGCTGCAGGCTTCAGCGATGAGTGGATCGCAGACAATATCCGCACCTCCGCTTACATGAGCTGGCAGTATAAGTACTGGGGCGAGAGTGATCACTCCAGCACCCGTCTGGTATGGTCCAACTACGCGGACACCAACTATACGAATGTATACAAGGACCAGGCACCCCTTGCAGTAGGAGATACCTACACACTGACCGGTCAGGAAGACTTCGACTATCTTGGCGCTGAGAACTTCGAGTACAAGGTATATGCAGAAGGCCTGCACGAGTGGGCACTGAGCAGAAAGTAAATCCCATTTTGCACCGTTCGGGGATATGTAACCAGACGGTGCGAAATCAAAGGCACATGATATAAATATACAGCAAGCCGCTCTCGAAAGAGAGCGGTCTTGTTGTGTCAGTGGTATTCATGAGTACGCTTCTGCAACATAAGTGGTCGAATTTTGTCCCTAAATTGCATGATAAAAGAACAAAAAAGATGATATAATGACAATTAGCATGGATAAGTAGGGCTTTATCCTGTTCTTCTCCATTCGATGGGGATGCGGATGGGAAGAACAGATAGAGATACATGTAACCCGTTGACTTAAGGAAGGATTCCCACAGCCCGCAGGTATCTTCAGACA
>R17__coassemble_433_pt1 | contig 20608 bp, 15 predicted proteins | sample R17__metabat2_low_PE_029 | metagenome-assembled genome bin R17
GTACATATGAACGACTGTGATCGGCTCGGTCAGATTCTTCACCAGCCCCATCTCTACCGCGAAGGGGGCGGCAGCTGCTGTCATGTTGCCGCAGTTGCTCTTGTAATCGATCATATTCTTGCCGACGATCGACTGCCCCACCAGATAGTCGACATCGATGCCGGGGCGTTCACTGGGATTCACGATGACGATCTTATTGTTGGAGGATACGCATCCTCCCATGCCGTCAATCTGACTGGGATTGGGATTGCCCATGATGCGGCAGAAGATATCGTCCCACTCTTCTCTCGCCGGAAGGTCCTTCTTCAGGAACATACATCCCTTGCTTGTGCCGCCTCGCATGAAGACGCAGGGCAGGGAACTGACGGAAAAATGATTCATTGCCATAGCTTTCATATCCTTTCTTCTCTGCTTTATGATCACCGGATACGATGATTTAATGTTCTGTTACAGTTTACCTTTACAGTATAAAGCAATCCTTATTATTTTGTATAGATAGCTTAATCTAACTATAAAAAAAAATTAATGATATCCAAGAATTCCTTAATCGAATGCTTATAGAATATATAATGCAACCAAATAAAGCATGCAATTCAAAAAAGGGGGAAAAATCATGCTTAGTGAAACCATGCTTGGCATTCTTGGTTTTATTACCATCATTGCCATCGTAGTTCTGCTGTTCAAGAAGACGCTGGATCCTGCAATCGCGTTCATTGTAGTTCCTTCGATTCTTGCAGTCATTCTGTTGGCTACCGGCTACTATTCTCTTGGAGATCTGAAGTCTATCATCAAGTCCGGATTCTCCGATGTAGCTCCTACGGCAGCTCTGTTCGTATTCTCTATCCTGTACTTCGGTATTATGACCGATGCGGGTATGTTTGATGTTATCATCAACGCCCTGGTGAAGAGAGTCGGCAACAATGTTATCGGTATCACCGTAATGTCTTGTATCATTGCTCTGATCGGTCATCTGGATGGCGGCGGCGCTTCCACCTTCCTGATCACTATCCCTGCAATGCTGCCCATCTACAAGAAGATGAATATGCGGCCTACCAGCCTACTGACCATCTGCGTACTTGCTATGGGTACTCTGAACCTGATGCCCTGGGCAGGTCCTACCATGAGATCTGCATCCGTTCTGGGTATCGAGGCGAATGTTCTGTGGGCTCAGATGATCCCGATTCAGGTAGTCGGCGTTATCCTGGCTCTGGCTGTTGCTGTTATCCTGGGTATCCAGGAGAAGAAGAGAGGCGCAGGCTCCAATGGTGCAACCATCGAAGTTGCTGCAGCTGATGAGAAGCAGGCGAATGAGCTTGCTCGTCCCAACCTCTTCATCTTCAATGTCATCCTGACCATCATCGTTATCGTTGCTCTGGTTAAGGTTGATCTGCCTACCTATGTTCCCTTCATGATCGGTACTTCCATCGCTCTGATCGTGAACTATCCCGGAGCGAAGAACCAGACCAAGATCATCAAGAGCCATGCAGGTCCCGCTATCATGATGGCATCTACTCTGTTTGCTGCAGGTATCCTGCTGGGTGTTCTGTCCGGTTACACCGTAGGTGATGACTACACCAACAACTCTGTTATGTACTACATGGCAACTCTGCTGACCGGCTTCCTGCCTGACTTCCTGGGCGTACACCTTCCCATCGTTATGGGTATCCTGTCCGTACCGCTGGCACTGGCATTCTCCACCGATGCTTACTTCTACGGCGTACTGCCCGTTATGATCACCGTAGGCAACCAGTTCGGTGTTGACCCTATGCAGACCACCATCGCTATGTGCGTATGCCGTAACTGCGCAACCTTCATCAGCCCCATGGTTCCCGCAACCCTGCTTGGTACCGGTCTGGCTGAAGTTGAGATCGAAGATCATATCAAGCATTCCTTCCTGTGGGTATGGGGATTCTCCTTCATCTGCATGTTTGCTGCTATCCTCTTCGGCATCATCCAGCTGTAATTTCGATAAGAGATTCAGGAACGAATACAGCGGGTCATACAATCCTGTATGGCCCGCTATGATTAAGAATATACCAATCACCGGGAAGAGCAGCTGCCTTCGGGCAGTCCCGGGCGGTTGTTGTATATAGAAGGGAATCTACCCTTCGACTCACAAAAGCTTGTCAGTATGTGCGTGGCCTTCGTAAGAAGGAACCGGGGAACCGGGAGCTGACATGTTGTGAACTATCCTCCCTAAATGCAAAAAGCCTCCGCAAGGAGGCTTTTTGTTATATAACGAGAGTTAACTTATGATGATAAGCATGGGAAATGCTCAGGTGAACATCCCGGAATAGATTCAGCCTTCCGGAACGAACTTATAGCCCAGTCCCCATACAGTCAGGATGTGATGCGGATCTCTGGGGTTGTCCTCTATCTTCGCACGCAGGTGGTTGATGTGAACCGTCACGGTGTTCTCATCGATGACCGGATCGTTCCATACATTCTGGTAAATCTGCGGCTTGGAGAAGACCTGCCCCGGATGATCCATGAAGAAGGCCATCAGCTGGGTCTCCTTGGAGGAGAGTGGGATATCTGTGCCATTCTTCTGCAGGCGCAGGGTGGACTGGTTGAAGGCGAAGGGTCCACGGGATAGAACCGGAGATGTTTTGATGCCGGACTGCTGGCTGCGGCGGATCAGGGCCTTCACCTTGGCTCCGAGAACCACAGGATTGAAGGGCTTGGTGATATAGTCATCGGCACCAAGTTCCAGACCATACAGGGTATCATAGTCCTCGGACTTGCCGCTTACGATGATGATCGGCGTGGTGATACCGCGCGCCCTAACAGTCTCGATCACCTCGAAGCCATCGATGCCTTCCATGTTGATATCCAGAAGGATCAGAGAATAGATATGGTTGAATATGAGAAGGAGAGCATCCTCACCGCTTCCTGCGACATCGCAGGCAAGCTGATTGCTGAGCATAACCTTCTTCAGCAGACGCTGAATGGCAGCGTCGTCATCGACAATGAGTACTTTATCTTCCATAGATGAATCGTCTCCCGGAAATCGTGCTTGTTTGTGTTGGATTCACAGATAGGAACCCACTGCTATTATTATAAACGAATTATTGGATTTCGTAAATATGGAAGTCACATGCCAAAAATCTGATATATTCTTCCGATTCCTGTGTTAATATAATATAGTACATATATGAAAGAATCCGGAATTCAATAAGGGGGATAACAGAATGGCAAGTTGGAATAGCTTCCAGGAGAATTACGGGACACTGAAGAAATCAGATCTGGAATATCATGGGACTGTGAACCCGATGCTCGGGCGGTGGAAGGGCATCTTCCTGGTTATACTGCTTGGAGCCCTGGTGGCACTTGGAGCAGTGACTTATGTTCTGTTTCACAGCTTCAGCAGCGTGATTCTGAGTACACATACCAATCAGTTGAGTACGATCACAGAGAGCGCTGCCAACAACCTGGAGATCTATCTGCATGGCTTCGAGGCAGAACTGGAGAGCCTTCTTGAGATTGAACAATTTCGGGAAGCAGAGGAGTCCTGTCAACGCGGGGACTATGCATCGATGGATGTCTTCCTTGAAGAGGCCATCAGCGCAAGAACCGATGAGATGGTCTATATCCGCTACTACCTGGCACCGATGGGCTACTGTGCGGCAGCGGGAGATGAGACGAGAGAATTCTACCTGGCGAAGGTTCTCGGAAGTGATGAGACCTTTCAGATGATCACGATCGTGAAGGATCAGGATGGAGAGTACTACTTTTGCGTCGGTGCAGAGTCTGCTGCGGGCGGCTGGCTCTTCGTATATGTGTCGATGCGCAATGTGTTCGAGAAGACCAGCGGATATATCCGTATGGGTGAGAATGGCTATATTATGTATAAGGACTCGGATGGCATGATCCTCATGCATCCGGTGGATGAGCAGATCGGTATTGACGTGCTGGCTGACCGTAAGATCATGCATCCGGACTTTGACTTCTCGGAGCTGGAAGTCCTGATTGAACATCAGCTGGCGGGGCAGACCGGTGTTGAAGTATATCACTCTTACTGGTGGGGCAATGAGAATCCGACCAAGGTCATGAAGGTATCCGCCTATCAGCCGCTTTATCTGGGCAGTGACTTCATCGTGGTGAGCTCTGTCATAGACTATAGTGAGGTGGCCGGACAGATTCAGTCTCACGCAGCGACGATGGTAATGATCGTGGCTGCGATGGTGATCGTATTCCTGCTCCTGATGTTCGGATTGTGGCAGTCCCTGAAGCGGCAGAACCAGACGGCACAGGAGAATGCAAGACTGATTGCTATCAACGAGAACCTGGAGAAGCTGCGTCAGGAAGAGGAACTTCTTGCGCATGAGCAGCGTCTGCAGCTGGTGGGAACGATGACCAGCGGCATCGCTCACGAATTCAACAACCTGCTGACGCCTATCATGGGTTATTCCTCTTTGATCCTGTCCGGAATGTCGGAGGAGGATGAGAACTATGAAGATATGCAGGCTATCTATGATTCTGCGGAGAAAGCGAAAGAGATCATCTCCCGTATCAACCAGTTCAGCGGTAAGAATGCCGAGAAGATGATGTCCCCGATCCATGTCGCAGAGGTGCTGGAGAAGTCTCTGGTGATTACGGAGGCGGTCAAGCGGCGCCATATCCGAATGGTGACAGAGATCGAGAGAGAGCATGATATCTGTATGGGCAATCCCACGCAGATTCAGCAGATGGTCATCAATCTCTGCAACAATGCCCTGCAGGCGATGGGTGATGAGCCGGGGACGCTGACCGTGACCAGTCAGGTGGTCGGGGCGGTTGATAAGGAGAATGTCTTCTTCCGCGGGAAGGAGCACCGGCACTTCTATCAGATCACCGTGCAGGATACCGGATGCGGTATGGACCAGGAGACCATGTCTCAGATGTTCGTTCCCTTCTTTACGACCAAGCGGCCGGGTGAAGGTACCGGACTTGGCATGTCCGTGGTGCAGCGGATGGTGGATGCGCATCAGGGTTTGCTCTGCGCAGAAAGTGAGGTCGGCGTAGGAACGACCTTCCGCATTTTTCTTCCTCTGTTGGAAGAGACCGGGGTGGATCTGGTAGAACCTTCCTGATAGATGTCTTATTCTGACTTCCAGAAGGACCCCCCCGGGAATACGGCAGTGCTCATATGGCTGTTGTGGAATCGGCTGTCCTGCGTTACCTCCGGTCCGAACCAGGCCGGCGGAAGGAAGGCATAGGCTTCTTCGGGGGTGGGGAATTCCACTTCGGCCATCACCATATCGCAGAAGGGTTCCTCGAAGACGTCGAGTTCGATCGTGTAGGGACCTTGGGGAATCAGATAGCGGCGCTTGCGGATGATATTGCCGTCGGTCTTCGGTCTCAGATGATTGTAGGCTTCCTCAGTGAGGGGAAGATTATATTCTTCGCGGATCATCTTGCCGCCGCCTTTGTAGGTCAGAATATAGCGGTCGTCCTGCCTGCGGATCCGGACTACGGGACCGGTGCAGAGGTAACCCTGTTCGATCAGCTTGCAGGGGTAGGTGTCCAGGTCAGCGGGAAGCGTGGGAATGAGGTACTTACGTTCGATTTCCATAGAAGTCCTTTCTTTGGATTGGGATCCATCGTGAATGATAGGTTCTATTTTATCATAAATACAGAATATGAGAGTGATGATATGAAGATTTTGCTGGTGGCAATCAATGCCAGGTATATCCACTCCAATCCGGCGGTCTTCAGTCTGAAGGCGGCTGCCGAGCTGCAGCCGCTGCCTGCTGATACGGAGATCGAGATTGGAGAATATACGATCAATCATAATACAGAAGATGTGCGGGCGGATATCTACCGGAGACATCCGGACATCATCGCCATCTCCTGCTATATCTGGAATATCACCCAGGTCAGAATTCTGGCGAGGGACCTTGTGAAGCTTCTTCCCCAGGCAGAGATCTGGCTTGGCGGTCCGGAGGTGACCTACCACCCGGAGAAGATGCTTGCAGCGAATCCATCGGTCACCGGCATCCTGATCGGACCGGGAGAGAAGACCTTCTCGGACCTGGTACGTGTATGGGGAGGCTGCGGAAGCAGGACATTGCCCGAAACCTGTCTGACATCGGAGGAGCAATCTTCCCGCTATGCGCAGATTCCGGGGTTGATTTATCGGACGGAGCCTTACGGAGAGCATTGGCACGAGACCGGGGGTGCGCAGGTGATGCCTTTGTCGGAGATTCCTTTCTGGTATGAGGATCTGACCGGATTTACGAATCGGATCATCTACTATGAGAGCAGCAGGGGCTGCCCCTTTTCCTGCAGTTACTGCCTTTCCTCCATTGATAAGACGCTGCAGTTTCGCGAACCCGGGCAGGTGTGCAGGGAACTGCAATTCTTCTTAGATCGCCAGGTGCCTCAGGTGAAGTTTATCGACCGCACATTCAACTGCAGGGAGAGCCATGCGCTGACGATCTGGAGATATATCGCAGAGCATGACAATGGAATTACGAACTTTCACTTCGAGATCGCGGCGGATCTCCTGACGGAAGCGGAGCTTGGTGTGCTGGAAGGAATGCGTCCGGGACTTGTGCAGCTGGAGATCGGTGTGCAGTCTACGAATCTTGAGACGGTTCATGAGATCCGGAGGGTCATGAATCTTGAACGGGTGGCTTCCCATGTGAAGAGGATCAATTCATGGCACAACATCCATCAGCATCTGGATCTGATCGCGGGGCTTCCCGGCGAGGATTATGCTTCCTTCGGGCGTTCCTTTGATGAAGTCTATGCGATGGAGCCGGAGCAGCTGCAGCTGGGTTTCCTGAAGGTGCTGAAGGGAGCAGCCATGGAGGAACTGGCTGAGAACTATGAACTTCAATATTCCGAGGAGCCTCCCTATGAGGTGCTCTCTACCCGGTGGCTTCCCTATGATGATGTGCTGCGTCTCAAGGAGATCGAGGATGTGGTGGAAGTGTATTACAATAGTGGTCAGTTTCAGGAGACATTACCGCTTCTCATTCAGAAGGTAGGGCGTCCCTTCCTATTCTTTGAGCAGCTGGCGGCATTCCGCAGGAGAGAAGGATATGCAGCAATTTCCTCTTCGCGCACAGACAAGTATCGGGTGCTGCTCGAGTTCGCAAGGGAAGTAGATCCTTCCCATGAGATGATGTACCGGGAGACCCTGATCGAGGATTGCTATCTTCGGGAGAATATGAAGAGTCGGCCGGACTTCGGACCTCAGCAGATTCCTGCAGATTGGGAACTCTGGAAGGACTTTCTGCAGCGAGAGTGCAGGGACCACAGGTATCTGCCGGAGTACGGTGGGAAGAGCTATCGGGATCTCCTGCATCTGCTGCACTGTGAAGTGATGAGAGAGACCGTTTCGGAGACAGAGCTGCATATCTATTCTTATCAGAAGAGAGACCCGATGAACGGTAATGCCCGGATCCTCGGAATTCCCTACTCTGAGGCGGAAGCCTATGCCCGAAGAGGCTAGGCTATCGGGCGAATTTGTGAAATATACTTGCATATATCTGCTTTTGGGAATAAAATAATAACTTGATAGTTTTGCGGAAAGGCGGGAATGTCTTATGATGAAGTTTAATGACAAGAAGAAGCAGCAGTGGATCGCCAGGATCATTGTTGTTCTGGTGGTTCTTGCGATGGTGGGAACTTTGTTCGCCAGTATGGCATCGGGACTGCACTGATGAGTCAGGTACGACCGGGGCTTGACATCGTCATGACGGGATGGGCCGGGCTGACAGAGAGTCAGCGGCTGGCGGTAGTCTGTCGGGAAGCTCTTGAGAAGCGGCTGCCCTCCGCCTTACTGAATCGTCTGCGGGATCTCCCCGAAGAACAGGCGGCAGCGGACGGAGAGGTCCTTCGGGATGTCTGCAGGATTCAGCCTCATGGAGATGAGGACCTTGCGGAAGAGATGGCGGTGATACCGGTAGAACAGGGCGGCATTCTGGAAGCTCTGTGGAATCTGGCAGAGCTTGCGGATTGCGGACTGAATGTATCGATGAATCTCATCCCTGTTCGTCAGGAGACGATCGAAGTCTGCGAAGTGCTTGATGTCAATCCTTATCAGATTCCTGCAGGCTGCTCTGTCTACCTGACAGAGAATGGCTTTGGCCATCCGGGACGAGTGATCGGCCAGACGCACGCAGGCAAGGCCCGCACAGTGACGGGATATGAGGGTATCCGTTACCTGGATAAGCCGAGACATTGAAGAATAGAAGAAAAGGAGAACAAGAATGCGAGAGAAGATTCTTGCGCTGTTGGAGCGCAATGCCCGTATGGATGTTCATGAACTGGCCATCTTGATTGGCACAGATGATATTACTGTTGCGAACGAGCTCGCCGAGATGGAGAAGGCGAAGGTAATCTGCGGTTACCATACCATGGTCAACTGGGAGAACACGACCCGCGAGATCGTTACGGCCCTGATCGAAGTGAAGGTAACTCCTCAGAGAGGCATCGGTTTTGATAAGCTGGCAGAGCAGATCTACAACTTCCCAGAGGTCGATGACCTGTATCTGATGTCCGGAGCATTTGACTTTACTGTCATTATCGAAGGTAAGAGCATGCGTGAGGTGGCGGGCTTCGTATCGGAGAAGCTCAGCACGATCGACGCAGTGATGAGTACAGCAACACACTTCGTACTCAAGAAATATAAGCTGCACGGCACAGTTCTTGTGAAGCCCGTGCGCGATGAAAGGATTATGGTAACACCGTGAGAAACATATTATCTGATAAAGTCTGCTCCATCGCTCCTTCCGGTATCCGGAAGTTCTTCGATATCGTAAGTGAGATGCCGGATGCGATCTCTCTGGGTGTCGGCGAGCCGGACTTTGATACTCCCTGGCACGTGCGTGCTGCCGGTATCAATGCTCTGGAGCAGGGACGTACCTTCTATACTTCCAACAGCGGCCTGATGCCTCTTCGCGAGGAGATCGTCAAGTATCTGGAGCGCCGCTGTCATGTATCCTATAATGCAAGAAGAGAGACCCTGATTACGATCGGCGGCAGTGAGGCTATCGATATCGGTCTCCGTGCCATGCTGAATCCCGGGGATGAGGTCCTGATCCCTCAGCCAAGCTATGTCTCCTACCTGCCCTGTACGGTCCTTGCCGGCGGTACGCCTGTGGTGATCGAACTGGAGGAGAAGGACAACTTCAAGCTGACCAGACAGCAGCTGATCGATGCAATCACTCCGAAGACTAAGGTCCTGATTCTTCCCTTCCCGAACAATCCGACCGGAGCTATCATGACGAAGGAAGAACTGGAGGATCTGGTGGATGTCATCATCGAGAATGATATCTTTGTGATCTCCGATGAGATCTACTCGGAGCTTTCTTATAAGGGAGATCATGCGACCATCGCTGCTCTGCCGGGTATGAGAGAGAGAACTTTGCTGATCAATGGTTTCTCCAAGGCATATGCGATGACTGGATGGCGTCTTGGCTATTGCTGCGGTCCGGAGATCCTGCTGCAGCAGATGACGAAGATTCATCAGTTTGCCATTATGTGTGCACCCACGGTCAGCCAGTATGCTGCTGTGGAGGCTATGCGCAATGGTGACGCTGATGTGGAGATGATGAGAGAGTCCTACAATCAGAGAAGACGCTATCTGATGAGCCGCTTCAAGGAGATGGGTCTGCCCTGCTTCGAGCCTCACGGTGCCTTCTATTGCTTCCCCAATATCAGCCGCTTCGGCATGAGCAGCGAAGAGTTTGCTACCAGATTTCTGCAGGAGGAGAAGGTTGCCGTGGTTCCCGGAACTGCCTTTGGTGACTGCGGTGAGGGCTTCCTGCGTATCTCCTATGCATACTCTCTGGATAACCTGAAGGAAGCGCTGAACCGCATGGAGCGATTCATCCAGCGCCTGGATGCAGGGAACGTTCCGGAACCCGGCGTATATCATCAGAACTGATGCTGAACGTCGTACTATTGGAGCCGGAGATGCCGGCCAATACCGGTAATATCGGCAGAACCTGTGTGGCTACCGGGAGCAGACTGCATCTGATTGAGCCGCTGGGCTTCCAGATCAATGATAAGATGCTCAAGCGTGCGGGCCTTGATTACTGGCCCCATCTGGATGTGACAGTCTACGATTGCTATGAAGACTTCCTTGAGAAGAATCCCAAGGCGAGGGAGAAGATGTATATGGCATCGACCAAGGCTCGCCATATCTATACGGAACCCGATTATGAGGAAGACTGTTATCTGATGTTCGGCAAGGAGAGTGCGGGAATCCCGGAGGAGATCCTGATCCGGAATCCGGAGAATACGATCCGCATTCCCATGCTTCCCGATATCCGCTCTCTGAATCTCGCGAACTCGGTCGCAGTTGTTGTCTATGAGGCGCTGCGGCATCAGAACTTTGCCGGTATGCAGACCGCGGGAGAACTTCACCGTCTCCGCTGGGATGCTGAGTAAGAAGAATATAGGATGAATGAATGGGACCCGCATGCGCATGCATGCGGGTTTTTTTCGCAAAAACGTTGAAAAACGATAACAAAAGATACATATTTAACAAAGATTTCCAGCGAATTATTATTGTATAAAAAAGAATATTGTGATATGATAAACGAGTGGCATGGAATAATAACGTGTCACCCGCAGCGAAAAATTTCAGACTGTCGCTGTGGTCATCTCATGGCCATATTTCACTCCACCCAATGGAATATGGTGCATTAAGAAAAGGAGGGATTACCGCTGGCGCGCGGTGCGGCATTGTGGAGACATGCCGTTTGCAGTGTATCCCGTCGAGGATACTGTGAGGTGGTTGTTGGCGGAGGCCCGACTACCAGCGTCGTAACTATGTCCGAAGTTTTGATCAAAGACATGCAGAAGATCTACCCTGGTGCTAAGACCGCATCTGTACATGATGTGAACCTGCACATTCAGGACAAGGAGTTCATCGTTCTCGTTGGACCTTCCGGTTGTGGTAAGTCTACCACTCTGAGAATGGTTGCCGGCCTGGAAGATATCTCCGGTGGTGAGCTTTATATCGATGGCAAGCTTTGCAACGATATCGCTCCCAAGGATCGTGATATTGCCATGGTTTTCCAGAACTACGCTCTGTACCCCCATATGTCTGTATACGATAACATGGCATTTGCACTGAAGCTGAAGAAGACCCCCAAGGATGAGATCGATAAGAAGGTTCGCGAAGTAGCTGAGATCCTTGATATCACTCAGTACCTGGAGCGTAAGCCCAAGGCTCTGTCCGGTGGACAGCGTCAGCGTGTAGCTATCGGTCGTGCTATGGTTCGTGACCCCAAGGTATTCCTGATGGACGAGCCGCTTTCTAACCTGGATGCTAAGCTGCGTAACCAGATGAGAGCAGAGATCATCAAGCTGCGTAAGAGAATCAACACCACTTTCATGTATGTAACCCATGACCAGACCGAGGCTATGACTCTGGGCGATCGTATCGTTATCATGAAGGACGGTTTTGTAAACCAGATTGGTGCTCCTCAGGATCTGTTCAACAAGCCCGTGAATCTGTTCGTTGCAGGTTTCATCGGTATGCCTGTTATGAACTTCTTCGATGGCTGCAAGCTGGAGCTGAAGGATGGCGTTTACTACGCTGTTATCAAGGGTGTATCCTACAAGCTGGATGCTTTCCAGCAGAAGGCTCTGAAGGCTAATGGCCAGAAGCCTTGTGATATCGTTTGCGGTATCCGTCCTTGCCATGTAACTCTTGGCGAAGGCGAACTGAAGGCTAAGATCGAAGTATCTGAGATGCTCGGTTCTGAAGTTAACCTGCATGCTGATTGCCAGGGCGATGAAGTTGTTATGGTTATCCCTACTGTTGACCTTGACGTTGACGTATCCATGGGTGCTACCGTTAACTTCACCACTCAGCCCAGACTGATCCAGCTGTTCGACAAGGCTACCTCCAACAACCTGCTGTGGTTCGATGAGGAGTCCTTCAAGGCTAATGCACCTGTTTGCAAGACCTACTCTTTCGAGTAATATGTAACCTATGCTAAGTCGGAGCGGGGGAGATTCTATGAATCTCCCCCGCTTTTCCTTTGCGGAACTGTGAGTGTACAAAGCAAAAGGGCCTGTGGAAAGCGAGAGCTTCTCACAGGTCCTTTTACGATTAATGGATATCCAGGATCTTCCATACATCGTCAGGCTCTGCAGCCTGCAGGCGGAAGATGAATTCGGTTCCTGCACCTTCTGTGCTGATTGCATCGATCGTCTCACCGTGGGCAGTGATGATCTCTTTTACGATAGAAAGGCCAAGACCGGTTCCGGTCTTATCCTTGCCGCGGGATAGATCGGACTTAAAGAAACGTGTCCAGATCTTCTGCAGGTTCTCTTTGGGAATGCCGATGCCGTGGTCCTTGATGGAGACATAGATGCGGTCTCTTCGCTGGCTGACCTGAATCCGGATCTCCGAGTTATCGTAGGAAAACTTGATGGCATTGTCAACCAGATTGTAGATGACCTGCTGAATCTTGCCCATGTCTGCATGGACAGGGATCCTGGCAGATGCGAACACCAGCTCGATAGAGATACCGCGGGCCGTGCACTTGCCTTCAAAGGTGGCACATACATTCTTGATCAGAGGACAGAGGTCGAAGTCCGAGTACTCCAGATGGATATTCTTGCGGTCCAGGGAATCCAGAGAGAGCATGCTCTGCGTCAGGTTGGTCAGCCGTTCCGTCTCGTTGATTACGATACGCATATATTTCTCCTGCATCTCCGGCGGAATGACACCGTCAAGCATGGCTTCCAGATATCCCTTGATGGAGGTGAGTGGGGAGCGGAAGTCATGGGAAACGTTCGCGATGAAGCGGCGTTGGTTCTCCTCGGCTGTATTCAGGTCCGCGGCCATGACATTCAGGGTATCTGCCAGATAACCGAACTCATCGGAAGAATTGACCTGAATGGTATGCTTCCAGTTGCCGGCAGCGAACTCTCCGGCCCCCTCTGTGATCTTGCGCATAGGGCGGATGACCAGAAAGCGGACGAGCAGAAGAATCAGCAGAGAAAGCAGGTAGACAATAGCGACAGTCAGATAGACAGGAATCAGTGACTGGTCACCGATGGTCACGACCTGATCCTGTGCCATATGGATGATCACATAGCCGTACGTCTTGAAGTTGGCGGTAATCGGGGCGATGACGGACAGCATCTGCTCGGAGAAGGTACCATAGAAGCTGCCGATCATGTAAGCATGTCGGAAGCTTGCAGCATCAAAGGATTCTATTGTGGTTCCCTCCAGGGAAGCTTGTGAGGAAGAATCGTAGGAGATGATGCCGTCGGCGCTGATGAACCAGATGCGCTGCCCGGTATAGGAGGCAAGTCCTGTGACCTGGTTGCGAAAGTCCGTGGGGATCTCGCCTCCTGTGTAGATGTTGCTGTAGTCGCCGGCCAGTTCAGAAGCCTCCTCGTAGAGCTGATTGACATAGGTGTTCAGAGATTGGCGGTAGCTGAATCTTGCCGAGAAGAGGGCTACGATCAGGATGCAGCAGATGCCGAGAAGGAGGTAGGCGGCCAGAAACTTTAGATAGAGGGACTTCTTCAGTGTTTTCATAGGCTTCGCCTAGCCCTTGACTTCGAATCGGTAGCCGATGCCCCACACGGTAGCAAGCTGCCAGCGGTCACCCCCGTCCAGTTTTTCACGGAGCCGCTTGACGTGAACATCCACGGTGCGAGTCTCGCCGGAGTACTCATAGCCCCAGATGTGATCCAGAAGCTGCTCACGGGTGAAGACCTGATTGGGCTGTGATGCCATGAAGTAGAGGAGTTCCAGCTCCTTCGGGGGCATATCGATGGGACGCCCCTGGCATTCTACCGAGTAGTTGGTCAGATTGACGGTCAGACCGGGAAGCTTAACGACCTTCTCTGAGGAGGCAGGTTCCGGCTGAGGCTGTACGAGAGTACGGCGGAGAATGGCCTTGACTCTGGCCACCAGCTCCTTTGCATCAAAGGGCTTGACCATGTAGTCGTCAGCGCCGAGCTCCAGACCGAGAACCTTGTCGAAGACCTCGCCCTTGGCGGAGAGCATGATGATCGGGGTCTGGGACTCTCTGCGGATCTCGCGGCAGACCTGATATCCATCAATGCCGGGAAGCATCAGGTCAAGGATGATCAGGTCGGGGCGGAAGCTGTGAAAGGCAAGCAGGGCAGATTCGCCGTCTGCCACTGTCTTCGTCTCGAAGCACTCCTTGATCAGGTAGAGTGAGATCAGTTCGGAGATATTGGTGTCATCATCAACGATGAGAATCTTTTGTTTATTCAATGTAATATGTGCTCCTGTAAGTTATTTGAATTCGACGATTGTAACGCCATAGCCGCCCTCGTCGAATTCGGCATCCCGGTACCTGGCAACGCGTCCCTTATCCTTGCGGAGGAATTCGCGGACCGCTCGCTTCAGCGTTCCGGTGCCGCGTCCGTGGATGATGCGGGCGGAAGGTATATGGGCCAGATAAGCATCGTCCAGATACTTATCGAGCTCCGGCAGCGCCTCATCGACAGTCTTGCCGATCAGGTTTACTTCACCGGTGACACTGGCAGACTTGGACATCTTGATAGAAGAGCTGCTGCTCTTAAACTTCGCGCTGCTCTTACCTTCGAATGTAGTGGTCTCTTCCTGAAGGATCTCGATATCCTTGATATTCACCTGGGAGTTCAGGATTCCCATAGTGACATTCAGCATGCCCTTGGCATTCGGCAGGGTGCTGACAGTACCATCCAGATTCAGGGAGATCACATGTACGGCATCACCGATATGCAGTTCCTTCGGATCCGCTGTGCGTTCCGGGTTCTTTTTCTTCTTCTTCTGGTTGGCAGCCAGCTTCTTCTCGTTCGCATCGATCTTGTCGCGCAGACCGCTTCGCTCGGCTTCCATATCCTTGGTGATGCGGATGCCCTGCTTGTTCAGATTGCGGATCGCCTTGTCTGCGGAGTTCTTGGCCTCCTGCAGGACCTCACGGGCTTCCTCGCGGGCCTTCCTCAGGTAGGATTCTCTCTGCGCTTCGAGCTGCTGCTGCTTCCGCTGTACCTCACGGCGCAGATCTTCCGCTTCCTGACGCATCTTCGCAGCTTCTCTTTGATCGGTCTCCAACTGGATCCTCTGGGCTTCCAGGTTGGAGATGACATCTTCGAAGGCTTCGTCCTGCTCTCCGATGGAGGCAGCGGCCTCCTCGATGATACTTTCATCGAGTCCGAGCTTGCGGGAGATCGCGAAGGCGTTGCTCTTGCCGGGTACACCGATCAGGAGCCGGTAGGTCGGGCGAAGGGTTGCTACATCGAATTCACAGGAAGCATTCTCGATGCCTTCGGTGGAGAGCGCATAGACCTTCAGTTCACTGTAGTGGGTCGTTGCTACCGTGCGGATCCCTCTGCGGTGCAGGCGGGATAGGATCGCCATAGCGAGGGCAGCACCCTCGGTGGGGTCGGTTCCTGCGCCAAGCTCATCGAAGAGAACCAGGGACTGCTCATCTGCGGCATTCAGGATGCGGACCGTGTTCGTCATGTGTGCAGAGAAGGTGGAGAGGTTCTGCTCGATGCTCTGCTCATCACCGATATCCGCATATACTTCCCGGAAGACACCCAACTGGGACCCGGGACCTGCAGGAATGTGCAGACCGGCCTGTCCCATCATAGTGAAGAGACCCAGTGTCTTCAGGGTAACGGTCTTACCGCCGGTGTTGGGTCCTGTGATGACCAGGAGATCGAAGCTGTCTCCGAGCCAGAGGTCGATGGGAACGACCTTCTTTGCATGCAGGAGCGGATGGCGTCCCTGCTTGATGCGGACATAGCGATTGGTATTGAACTGCGGCTCGATTCCCTTATAGCTGCGGGAGAGCTGCGCTTTCGCGAAGACGAAGTCCAGATGGGTCAGGGTGGTAAAGTCGATGGAGATCGCTTCCGGATCCTCTGCGACTCTCGCACTGAGTCCGTCCAGAACTGCCTCGATCTCCTTCTGCTCCAACAGCTGAAGTTCCCGCTCTTCATTGTTCAGCTTCACGATGGAGAGCGGTTCGATGAAGAAGGTGGAACCGGAGCCGGATTGATCGTGTACCAGACCCGGAACCTGTGCACGGTATTCTGCCTTGACGGGGATACAGTAACGGCCGTCACGCATGGTGACAACACCATCCTGCAGATAATTGCGGTGGCTGACCAGAATGGCATTCAGGGCATCGTGGATACGATTCTGAATGCCGCGCATCTGGCGGCGTACCTTGCTGAGCCCGGGGCTGGCCTCATCGGCGATCTCATCCTCAGAGATGATACATCGCTTGATCTCATTGTTCAGGGAAGTCAATGGGTTCAGTGCAGCGAAGTAACCATCCAGAGAATCTTCCTCTTCACGGTCTTCCCGCTGACCGTAGGTGATTGCGCGTGCTGCAACCGTCAGCAGGGAACTGACGGCAAGCAGCTCGAGAATCGTCAGGGCACTTCCGACCTGAAGGCGCATGACTGAGGCGCGGACATCCTTAACACCGCTGAAGCTGATACTTCCGCGGGCAATGATTCGCATCTCCGCATCGCTGGTTTCTCTCTGGGCCCGGCGGATCTCCTCAATATCCGTCATTGGTTCCAGCTGTCTGCACAGAAGCTTCCCCTGCGCCGTGCCTGCATGTTCTTCCAGGCGGGCTGTGATCTTATTATATTCCAAAGTTTGATAGGCTTTTTCGTTCATGGTTCACAGTATATCATATTTCTTCCGTGATGCAAAGGAATGGAGAGGGAAATGCTCAGACTGCACTTTCGGGGAGAAGGGTGGAAGGTGTACCTATGGGCATTTCCCCGGGAAAAGGGTGGTCGACAAATGATGATTCAGCAATTATAATAGAAGAATATCATAACATAGATGTGTGTTTGAGTTCGGGGGAATATCATACAGGAGGCAGTCTATGTCAGAGATGGAAGATCGGAAGGCATCATCAGGTGCCGAAAGCACCGGCATGCCGGAGAAGCATACATTTATCAAAGAGAAGATCGAACCTCCCAGAAGGAGGAAAAAGTGGCACTGGATTCTGGGAATCACCCTGTGTGCGGCTGTTGTTTTTGGTCTGGCCGCAAGCTTTACCTTTGTGATCAGCAGACCCTGGATGGAAGAGCATTTCGGAGAACACCGGGCAGAGGTTCTCGAATCTGTGTCGATTCCTCAGGATGAGACCGAGGAAGAGACGGCAGATACAGCAGATGCAGCAGAGTGGGCGGTGGATGAGACAGCTCTGAAGGAACGCGTGGATGAGCAGGTAGAGGCCTATCTGTCTACGGTGGAAGCAGAAGACCTGGTGGGAGGTTATGATTGCCGCACCTCCGTGAAGGATGCGCAGAAGGCAATCGGTACCGGGCTTGTGACGGTGACAACGAGCCGGGACAGCCAGGATCTGTTTGAGAATGCTTACACAGACCGGAATCAGACCTTCGGCATCGTGCTGACGAAGACATCGAAGCAGGTACTGGTCCTGACGCGGAGCGGACTTACGGCAGATGGCGATGAGATCTATGTGACATTGGCTGATCAGATGTCGATTCCCGCGAAGGTTCTGGGAGAGGATGCAAGTCTCGGCATGGCAGTCATCCGTATTTTGAGGGATGATGTCGAGAAGAGCACCTGGAAGAACCTGCAGGAAGTGACTCTTGGGAATTCTTATCGTCTGTCGGCAGGTGACTCGGTGATTGCACTGGGGTGTCCTATGGGAAGCATGAATTCTGTGAATGAAGGAATCATCTCCTTCATTCAGGATCAGCAGGGAGTAGATCAGAACTACCCTGTGATTCAGACCAATATGGACTGCAGCAGCAGTGCTGCGGGAATCCTTGTGAATAGTGATGGCGAAGTCGTAGGATGGATTACGCAGGGGTACAATAAGAGCAGCTTCAGTAATCTGCTGGCGGCAATCTCTATCTCCTCTGTGAAGAAGAATATTGAAAATCTGTCGAATGGCAGAGAGGAAGCACTGCTTGGCATCCGCATGCAGGTCGTGACGAAGAATATTGAGGAAGCTTATGATGTTCCCCAGGGGATCTATGTATCTTCCTGCGATAGCGAGGGACCGGCCTATCAGGCGGGAATCCAAGGCGGGGATGTGATCATCTCTATGGATGGCATGGATACGCTGAATGAGATGGAGTATCTGAATGCCATCCGATCTCTGGAACCGGAATCGACGGTGGAGCTTGTCCTGATGAGACAGGGACGCCAGGGATATACCGAGATGACGGTGGAAGTAGAACTTAGTACCCGTTAGGCGGGTTTAGAAAGAGGATAATATGCGATATATTGAACTGTTGAAGGAAGGCGACAGAGTCTCTGAGACCTATCTGTGTAAGAGCAAGGTGAATGCGAGAAGTAAGGCCGGCAAGAGCTATTACTCCCTGACCCTGCAGGACAAGACAGGAACGGTGGATGCGAAGATCTGGGACCTGAGCAGTGGGATTGATCACTTTGAAGCGATGCAGTATATCCATGTAGATGGTGAGGTTACCAGCTTTCAGGGAAGCCTGCAGCTGAATGTGCGCCGTGTCCGCGTGGCGAGAGAAGGGGAGTATGATCCTGCGGAATACCTGCCGGTTTCTCCCTATTCGATCAAGGAGATGTACCTGAAGCTGATGAAGTACATCGAGAGTATTCAGGATCCCCATATGCATGCGCTTCTCAGGGGCTTCTTCGTGGAGGATAAGAAGTTCGCGGCAGCCTTCGCGAATCACTCGGCGGCGAAGACGATTCATCACAGCTTTGTGGGAGGTCTTCTGCAGCATACGCTGCGCGTGACAGAGCTCTGTGACTTCTACTGCGGTCAGTATCCGGTGCTGAACCGGGATCTTCTTCTGACGGGTGCCATGTGTCATGATATCGGCAAAGTGAAGGAACTGTCGGACTTCCCGGCGAATGATTATACCGATGAGGGACAGCTCCTGGGACACATCGTTATGGGCTATCAGATGGTGATGGAGAAGGCACATACGATTCCCGGCTTCCCCGAGAAGAAGGCGTCAGAGCTGGGACATCTGATCCTGTCTCACCATGGAGAGCTGGAGTATGGTTCTCCGAAGAAGCCGGCTTTGATCGAGGCTTTCGCCCTGAACTTCGCTGATAATACGGATGCGAAGATGGAGACGATGACGGAACTGCTGGCCGGAGCGCTGAATGATACGGATTGGCTGGGCTTCCAGCGCACGCTGGATACCAATATCCGTAAGACAAGCAAGTAAGGCAGAGCATTGGCGGGAATACGGATGAATGATATGAGAGAACAGCTCCTTGTCTGTGGAAGGCGGGGGCTGTTTTTGCAGAGAGTACTCGGAGTATATGGGAGAGATCAGACTTGGAGAAGAATACGAAGGTTACAGTCACAATTGAAGATATGACGGAACAGGGAGAGGGAATCGGCAAGGTCGATGGCTATACGCTCTTTATCAAGGATACGGTGATCGGTGATCAGGTGGAGGCCGTTGTTGTCAAGGCGAAGAAGACCTATGGCTATGGCCGGGCGCTGAAGATCCTGATTCCTTCTCCGGACCGTGTGACGCCGGTCTGTCCTGTGGCCGGTCCTTGCGGAGGCTGCCAGCTGCAGGCGATGAACTATGGGGCACAGCTGGCCTTCAAGCGCAAGAAGGTGAAGGATCACCTGGAGCGTCTGGGAGGTCTTCGAGGGGTCGAAGTGCAGCCGGTCATCGGTATGGACCATCCCTGGGAGTATCGGAATAAGGCACAATTTCCTATGGGCAGGGCGAAGGATGGCCATATTGCCTGCGGGTTCTATGCAGGCCGCAGTCATCATATCATCGAGACAGAGCACTGCATGCTGGGAGATCCTGTGAATGAGAAGATCACAGAGATGGTCAAGGCACACATGGCGGGCTTTCGCATCGCACCTTATGATGAGGAATCCGGCAAGGGATTGGTACGCCATATCCTGATTCGCAAGGGGTATGCGACCGGACAGATCATGGTCTGCATCGTAATCAATGGGAAGAAGCTGCCGCAGGCACCGCTTCTTGTGGATGTGCTGAAGGATATTCCCGGCATGACATCTATCACTCTGAATATCAATACAGAAAAGAGCAACGTGATCCTGGGGCGGGAGCTGGTGAATCTCTATGGTCCGGGTTATATTGTGGACCGGATCGGAGACATAGAATATGAGATCTCTCCGCTGTCTTTCTATCAGGTGAACCCCGTTCAGACAGAGAAGCTGTATGGTACGGCTCTGGAGTTCGCCGGGCTGACCGGGAATGAGACGGTGTGGGATCTTTACTGCGGTATCGGTACCATCTCTCTCTTTCTTGCAAAGAAGGCGAAACAGGTCTATGGCGTGGAGATCATCCCTGCGGCCATTGAGAATGCGAAGCAGAATGCGAAGCGCAATGGTATCCGGAATGCCGAATTCTATGTGGGTAAGGCAGAGGAGGTGCTTCCTTCTCACTATGATCGGGTCTATCGGGAGACCGGGGAGAGTCTGCAGGCAGATGTGATCGTGGTGGATCCTCCTAGAAAGGGTTGTGATGAGGCATTGCTGTCTACAATGATCCGGATGCAGCCGAAGCGTATCGTCTATGTATCCTGTGATTCGGCAACGCTGGCCAGGGATCTGAAGATCCTGACAGGAGAAGGATACCGGGTGGAGAGGGTGCAGCCGGTGGATATGTTCCCGCAGGGTGTGCATGTGGAGAC
>R17__coassemble_444_pt1 | contig 20264 bp, 14 predicted proteins | sample R17__metabat2_low_PE_029 | metagenome-assembled genome bin R17
ATCCAGGGAATCAGACGGGACCGGAGTCTCTGACGGGACCGGAGAATCAGACGGAGCCGCAGAATCAAATGGAGCCGGGGGATCCGACGGAACCGGGGAATCGGAGGATGATGCAAGGGATGCAGATGGTGTATGTGAATCGGGTGATGCAGCAGTGTTCATAGAATCTCCTATCCGGGCGGCCGGAACGGCAGCCACTATCATGCAGCGGAATATTGTGGGAGAGAATGCAGGTACTTATGTTGGTACAACAACATTCCATCTTGTATTATAAGGGAAGGAAGATGAAAGAGAAAGAGGAATCTCATCCAATCGAAAGAGTCCTGAAGGATCCTTTGATATAAAAAACATCTGAGACGAAGTGCATAAGCAAATGCATATTATGCAGAAAAAAACTCTGCGGGTATGGTAAGATTCTCATAAGGTGGTATAATAGGATTTGTATATGACATCATATATAAAGGAGGAGTATTATGCAAGCTTTGTTTGATGCGATCATTGCCATCTGCGGCAAGATCCAGGTGGTGTCAGATCTCTTCTGGGACTTCCCCACGAACTTTGAATGGTACAGCAGTATCCCGATCCTCGGCAACTTCTCGCTGGCTATCATCCTGCTGATCGGTTCCGGCATCTATTTTACCTGTCGTCTGCACTTCGTGCAGGTGAAGAGATTCCGCTATGGTCTTGGTGTTCTGAAGAACAGCAAGAAGACGAAGAAGGGAATCTCCCCTTTGGCGTCCTTCTTCCTGTCGACGGCTATGCGTGTCGGCCCGGGCAATATCCTGGGTGTAACGGGCGCCATCTCCGTCGGTGGTCCCGGTGCTCTCCTGTGGATGTGGATCTCGGCCTTCTTCGGTATGGCGACGGCCTTCACGGAGTCCACGATGGCGCAGATCTTCAAGGAGAGAAAGGACGACGAGTACATCGGTGGTATGGCCTTCTACGGACGCCGTCTGCTGAAGAATTCTGCTGTGGTCGGTATTCTGCTCTCGGTTCTCTATATCGTCTACGCCCTGCTTTGCTTCCCGGCGCAGGGATTCAACACGGTGTCTGCGGTGGGGCAGATCGGTGAGACCCTGACCGGTCAGACGATCGAGACGAATTCTCCCCTCTACTGGATCGCCTTCGCTGTGCTGATCGTGATCGTCATTGCGGTGTCCTTCGGCGGTATCCGCCGCGTGACTTCCCTGACGGATATCCTGGTTCCTATCATGGCTGTGGTCTACGTGGTGACGGTTCTGGTTCTGATTGTCCTCAATGTGACCCGCATCCCCTGGTTCTTCTATGCAGTATTCACCGAAGCCTTCAAGCCCGAGGCAGTTTTCGGCGGTGCCTTCGGTACTGCACTGGTACAAGGTGTCAAGCGTGGCCTGATGTCCAATGAAGCAGGTCAGGGTACCATTACCATGCCCGCGGCTGCTTCCGATGTAGCACATCCCTGCGATCAGGGCTGCGTACAGGCCATCGGTGTCTTCCTGGATACCATCGTCATCTGTACTCTGACCGGTTTTGTCGTTATCATGGGTCGTGTATGGCAGACGGATGGCTCTGCCGCCTGGTTTGATCTGGGCAAGCTTCCCAAGTTCCTGGCCTCTGTAACGGAACTGACACCGGGTACGACCTTCAACAATGCAATCTCTCTGCTGGTCTCTGTATGCTTCGGCCTCTTCGCCTTCACCTGTCTGCTGGGCTTCATGTCCTTCACGGAGATCTGCGCAAACCGAATCTCGAAGAGCAGGGCATTCATCAACTTCATTCGCGTGCTCTGCCTGATCGTTATCTCCTTCGGCGTGCTGAGCAATATCGCCGGCATGGATCTGGGAGCCCTCTGGGATCTGTCTGACTTTGCGAATATCCTGATTGCCTACTGCAATATCCCGCTGCTCTACCTTGGATTCCGCTATGTACTGCGGGCGAAGGAGCACTTTGACAAGGAGGACGGCACAAGGTTTGATTCCGGGGTGGCCGGCATCGACCTTCCTGTGTGGGATGAGATGAAGTAAGATTCTTCCTGAAAAGATGAATCGAGCAGGGGACATTTCTCCTACTACTCAATCTACGATATATCGTATGTCTCGCAGCAAGCTGCTCGATCTACTTGACTGTCAAATATCCATTCGTGCCCTGAAGGATTAGCTTCGTGTCGCAGGCACGATGGCCGCCTGACAGGCTTATCGCACAAAAAGGGGTGTGTGAAAATTCGGTTTTTCACACACTCTTTCTTTCTTGTGGTAAACTACAGGTTGTGCTGCAAGTGCAAATGCTCGATGCCGATGTTCTCGGCCTGAACCGGCAGCTGTGGGTGAAGCCCAATTGCGGGCAGATAAGAAGCGGCAGGTAAGAAGCGATTCCCGGGATGGCATACGGTTCCAAACATAGGGATCAAAGACATGCTGTACCCCAGCATAAGATCATAGACATGCTGTACCCCAGCATAAGATCATAGACATGCTGCTCCCCAACATAAGATCATAGACATGCTGCACCCGGCATATGACTCATAAGCATGCGGCAAAAGGTGACGGCAACATCCTTGGAATCAAATGAATTATATAAGACTAACATATATGGAGGATATATCAATGCCCTGTACTACAATTCTGGTTGGCCGGAAGGCCAGCTATGACGGTTCGACTCTGATGGCGCGCAATGAGGATGGCGGCGGCGCCACTTCCTACTGCGCGAAGAAGCTGATCGTGGTGACTCCTTCGGAGCAGCCCCGGCACTACCAGGCGGTGCTGTCCGACTTTCACATGGACCTGCCGGAGAATCCCATGCGCTATACGGCCATGCCGAATGCGGATCCCGTAGATGGTATCTGGGGAGAGACCGGATTCAATGAAGAGAATGTGGCAATGAGTGAGACGGAGACGATCACGGCGAATACCCGTGTGCTGGGAGCTGATCCCCTGGTGAAGGAGGGACTCGGTGAGGAGGATATGCTGACGATCGTGCTGCCCTATATCCACAGCGCGCGCGAGGGCGTGCTGCGCCTGGGCGCCCTGCTTGAGGAGTACGGTACCTATGAGATGAACGGCATCGGCTTCCAGGACATGGAAGAGATCTGGTGGCTTGAATCTCTGGGAGGACATCACTGGCTTGCCAAGCGTGTGCCGGATGACAGTTACGTGGTGATGCCTAACCAGAGAGGGATCGATTCCTTTGACCTGGCAGATGCCTTCGGGGAGAAGAAGAATCATCTGTGTTCTGCAGACCTGATTGATTTCATTCGGGACAACTATCTGGATCTGGGATTCCATGAGGAGAGCCTGGAGGAGATGCACGACTTCGATGCGAGAGCGGCCTTCGGTACCCATGCGGACTCTGACCACAGCTATAACACCCCCCGCGCCTGGTATATGCTGCGTCATCTGAATCCCCACACCTATCAGTGGGATGGTGAGGGGGCTGACTACACGCCGGAGTCCGACGATCTGCCCTGGAGTCTGGTCCCTGAGAAGAAGATCACGGTGGAGGATATCAAGTATGTGCTCTCCTCCTACTATCAGGGAACCGACTACAACCCCTACGGTAAGCACGGAGATCCTGCCAAGCGCGGCATGTACCGCCCCATCGGTATCAACCGCAACAACTTCGTAGCCATCACTCAGCTGAGACCTTACGTGCCTGCGGAGATCGCTGCGGTGGAGTGGATCGCCGAAGGGTCCAATGCCTTCAACACCATGATTCCCTTCTATGGCAATGTCAATGATATGCCGTCCTATCTGCGGGATACGACCGAGGTGAGGACGACAGAGAACTTCTACTGGGCGAACCGGATCATCGGTGCCCTGGCGGATGCTCACTTCGGGACGACGGCCATTCATATCGAGAGATATCAGAATGCGACAGAAGCTCTCGGACATGCCTTCCTTCGGAAGTTCGATGCTGCCTATATGGCAGAGAAGCCTGCGGACGCACCTGCCTATCTGGAAGCCTGCAATCAGACCATCGCAGACGAGGCGAAGGAGGGCACCTATGGGGTGCTTGCCAAGGTGCTGGATGCGGCGAGCGACGGCATGAAGAATGCCTTCGCAAGATCCGATGCTTAAGGTACAGTGAGGATTCCATGGAAGAAAAACAATGCGAAAAAAGAAACCGAATGGAAGGCTGTGCAGAGGGGCATAATCTGACATCCGCTTCGAATTCACATCCCTATCGCAGGCGGCTGCTGGCGCTGGCGATCCCCATCGTGATTCAGAATCTGCTGAGTTCCTGCGTGAATTCAGCGGATGTGCTGATGCTGAACTTTGTAGGTCAGGATGCCATATCCGCAGTATCCCTGGCTTCACAGTTCTCGACAATCCTGTTCATGTTCTACTATGGTCTGGGTGCGGGGGCGACGATGCTCTGTGCCCAGTACTACGGCAAGGGCAACATGGACGCGATCCGCGTGGTGGAGGGCATCGCCCTTCGCTTCTCAGTCCTGATCTCTGCCGGTATGGCGGCTGCGGTCCTGCTGATTCCGGGAACTATGATGCGGATCTACACGAATGATCCAGTGCTGATCGAGCTTGGAATCTCTTACCTGCGCTATGTGGGTCCGGCCTATCTGTGCTGGGGACTGATCGAGGTCTATCTGGCGGTCCTCAGGAGCATGGGAAGAGTCAGGGTAGCGATGGCGATGAACGTCATGGCATTTACCCTGAATATCATCTTCAATGCCATCTTCATCTTCGGTCTCTTCGGTGCTCCGAAGATGGGGGCCGCAGGTGTGGCGCTGGGCACGACACTGTCGCGCGCGATCGAGCTGGCCGGCTGTCTTGTCGTATCGAAGAGCAGCTCGGATATCAAGCTTGATCTGCGCTATATGTTCCGCAGGAACGGTATCCTCTTCAAGGACTTCATCGATATGGCGATTCCCGCGACAGCGAACGATGTGATCTGGGGACTGGCTTTCTCGGTCTACTCGGTGATCCTGGGACACCTGGGAAGCGATGCCGTGGCTGCGAACTCGCTGGTGTCCGTGGTCCGCAACTTCGGCACGGTCATGTGCTTCGCCCTCGCGAGTGCCGGCGGCATCATGCTGGGGCAGATCCTCGGGGAGGGGCATCTGGAAGAGGGAAGAGAGGCCGCGAAGGAGCTGATGCTCCAGACCATCGTCTCGGCTTGCCTGGGTGCTCTGATCATCCTTGCGGTCATGCCCTTTGCTCTGCACTTTGCTTCTCTCTCGGAAGTGTCGATGGGGTATCTGAAGTGGATGCTGTTGATCAATGTCTACTATATCTTCGGTCCGGCTATCAATACGACGCTGATGTGCGGCGTCTTCCGCTCGGGCGGCGACAGCAAGTACGGCGTGAAGGTTGACCTGATCGATATGTGGTGTTATGCAGTGCCCCTCGGCCTGATCAATGCCTTCGTCCTGAAGCTTCCCGTCATGTGGGTCTACTTCTTCATGTGTACGGATGAGTTTGTCAAGTGGCCCTGGGTCTTCGCTCACTACCGAAGCGGCAAGTGGCTGAAGAATATCACCAGAGATGACTGGGACCGGGAGCAGCAATAAGATATGCTTAGGCTGTACATAAGGTCTGGGACGCCCGGACCGGGAGCGGGAGCAAATGCTCACGTGATACTGTCTGAACGATAACACAAGCCCGCATCTACCGGGGAACCGGGGATGCGGGCTTGTGCATTTCAAGGGGTGTGATTATGACTGATATTATTCGGTCATGCAGGTGTCAGCAGATACCCAGTAGTAGTCAGATGCATGGGAGGTGATGCCGCTGACATTGCTGGTGGTAACGAAGTTCAGCATGGGGTAGCAGAGGCTGATGATCGCACAGTCATCCATTACGTACTGCTCAAGTTCCTTCACCAGTTCCTGGCGCTTATCAAGGTCGAACTCCACTTTCAGCTGATCCATGACGGCGTCAACATCGGCATTGCTGTAGCCATAGTGGTTGTAGTTGGCATTCTCTTCGGAATTGGTGGTGAAGTAGGAATTCAGGGAGGTCTGAGGATCACCGGAGGAGGTCATGGAGATGCTCATCATCAGCATGTCATACTCGCCTGCAGTGAAGGTGTTCCATGCGGAACCCTGATCGATCTCATTCAGAACAACATTGATGCCTACGGAAGCCAGGTTCAGCTGCATAGCTTCAGCCATGACGGGAATCTCGGCACGGGAGTTGTAATATACCAGATTGATCTCCAGAGGCTCACCCTCGGGAGTCTCGCGATAGCCATCACCATCGGTGTCCACGTAGCCGGCCTCATCCAGCAGAGCCATGGAACCTTCCATGTCATAGGCATCGTTGTAGGTCAGCTCGTCATAGCCGTAAGGCAGAGCGGAGGTCAGAGGAGTCTTGCCGACAACATACTGTCCGGCCAGCAGGCTGTTGCAGTAGGTCTCAGTGTCCAGAGCACGGGTGACTGCCTGGCGGAGAGCGATGTCATCGAATACGGAGTTCTCATTCAGGAAGACATAGTCGGTACGGCCGCTGGCAACAGTCAGAACATGGTACTGATCATTGTTCGTGAACTGGTCGATGTCGGTGTAAGCAACGGAGTAGGCAGCGTCCACTTCGCCGGTTACCATCTGCAGGCCCATGGCGGTGGTATCCTTCACGATGGTGAAGTTGATGCCTGCACACTGAACATCGCCGTTCCAGTAGTTGTCATTGCGAACTACGCTGGTGTTGCCGGTGACAGAGTCAAATGCACTGACTACGAAGGGACCGGTTCCAATGACACCTTCATCGGCACAGTTGGTCAGGTCCTGTGTCGTATCGTACATAACGAATACAGGGTCTGCCAGCGTGTAAGCCAGAGTCGGGGTAGGAGTAGAGGTAACGATGGTCAGTACCTGACCATCTGCTTCCATAGAATCGTAGGAGAAGTAAGTGGCAGCGGTGTTGGACTCTGCGAAGGCCTTCTCGATACAGGACTTGGCGATCTCAGCGGTCAGCGGATTGCCGTTGGAGAAGGTAACGTCATCGCGGATAGTGAAGTGCCAGGTCAGCTGGTCATCTTCCATCTCGTAGCTTTCTGCCAGCCAGCAGTAAGGGGTCATATCTTCGTTGAATCCCATCAGGGTCTCACAGACACCATAGCGAACCAGGTACCAATAATCGTAGCCATTGACAGGGTCAAGGGTGGCAGAGCACTGAGGGGATGCAATGGTAAGTACAGCATCAGTATTGACAGCTCCCGCAGCGGTTTCGCTGTCAGCAGCAGCTTCGGTATCGTCAGCAGCTTCCGCGGCGGCAGCTTCCTCAGCAGCGGCAGTGGTCTCAGATGCAGAAGAACCGCAGCCGGTCAGCAGCAGAGAGGCAGTCATACTTGCGGCGCAGGTCAGCGCCAGAATCTTTCTAAGCTTCATAATTTCCTCCGTTTTGTAATCCCATATCGGGTGATATAAAGAAATATAAATTATAAAGATATTAGAGTAAACTAATGAAAATTGCATATTGCCCTATGCGAAAAACGCATGTTATAATACAATAAAAGCATAATGCAAAAAAGTAAAAAAATCTGGACATCCCGTCCATGGAGACCGGAGAAAGGATGTAATAATATGGAGATCAAGCAGCTGGAGTGCCTGGTGGCCTGCGTGAATGCGGGTAGTTTCTCAAAGGCAGGGGAGATGCTCTACCTGAACCAGTCGAATATCAGCCGGACGATTCAGAATCTGGAGAATGAACTGGGTGTATCGATCTTCCTGAGAAGCAGTAAGGGGCTGGCGCTCACGATGGAAGGAGAGCGGATCTACAAGAAGGCACAGGATATCCTGAAGAGTGTGAATGATCTAAGCGGCAATGCCGGCAGGAGGATCCTGGAGACTTTCTCCGTGGCAACCTTCCCGAGCAATTACATCTCTTACTCTTATGCGAAGATGTGTATGCGTCACCAGGATGAGGATGTGGCCTTTCGGCTGCTTGCGAAGGGAACGAGCGAGATCCTGCAGCTGGTAGAGAGCGGAGGTGTCGATATCGGATTCATCTACTGCTCTAAGCGGCAGAACTATCTGGATCAGATCCTGAGAAAGAGGAATCTGGCATTCACACCGATCAGCCATGCCTGTCCCTGCCTTTATCTGGGGAAGGGCAATCCGCTGAGCGGCCGACGGCATCTGAATATGGAGGAGATCCGTTCGTTGAAGTACATGAAGGTAGATTATGACTATGTCGAGAACTATTATGATCTGCAGGAGACCGTGAAGTACTATGGGCTGCAGAATCACCTGAATCATGCCTATATCATCGATGGCGGCTACGGGATGACGCAGATGCTGAACAATACGGATATCTGTTATCTTGGGCATGCCTGGGTGAAACCAGAGGGCGGGATGGAGATCAAGAATGAGGAAGATGCAACCATCTATGACAGAAAGTGTATGCTGGAATCCCATGATGGGGAAATCTATGTAGGGTATGTGCTGAGAGAAGGGCAGGAGAAGACCGGGTTCGTGTGGGAACTTCTGGATATACTCTTTAGTGAGTTGATGATCCCGGCGCTGGAGAAGGAAGAGTAGGGGGTATAAGGAGGATCTGTTTCGCAGCGGCAGAACTTCCGCCGCACAGAATGATTCGTTAGTGCCGCAATGTCAGAACAAGCCCGCATCACCGTGAATTCGGAGATGCGGGCTTGTGCATTGGGTACCTGTAGGCGTATGCCTCTGAAAAATTAAGGTTCGGAATCAATCCGGAAGTGGGAAGGATACCGCCGAACATTCGAGGGTGTAATTTAACATCCGCTTCTGTTCAGCTTCCGGAGCTTGATCAGGTACATGCCGACGAAGGCAAGTCCGGTGACGATCCAGGAGGCAACGTAGATCCATACGATGCACTCCATCGTGTTGTAGAGCGGCATGATGAAGAAAATCGCGAGCACGCGGAGTCCGCAGGTGCACAGCAGCGTGGTGATCATGGGCTTGACGGTGTCACCCATACCGCAGCATACTCCGGAGAATGACTCTGCCAGAGTGTAGAAGACGTAGAAGGGACACATCATCTTCATGTAGTGAACCACCATGGGAACGATGGTCGGAGCATCCGCGCTGGTTACGAAGAGAGAGCCGAGAGGTCCGCAGGTGAAGTAGAGCAGGATGCAGATCAGGCCGACGGTACAGAAGGACATGGCTGCTCCGATGAAGGCACCCTGCGACAGGCGGTCCTTCCTTCCGGCACCGATATTCTGGGCAGTATAGGTGGAGAGTGCAGGCCCCATGGAGTCGGCAATCAGCCAGATGACCAGATCGAGCTTGTTGACAACTGCCCAGGAAGCGATGATGTCGGTTCCCATGGTATTGATGCTGGCCTGAACGATAGAGTTCGCAATCGGGAAGAGAATGGACTGCAGTGCAAGCGGGAATCCGATCGCAAGCATCTTGGGCATGTGTTCGGGACAGATTCTGATCTGCCATACATGTTCATGGCAATGGTGGTGCAGCTTGCCGAGCATCTGCATGGCAAGGAGAGCAGACAGAAGCTGGGAAGCAATCGTCGCTGTGGCAGCGCCGACCACGCCCAGGTGGAAGACACCGACCAGCAGAAGGTCGCCAACGATGTTGGTGATGGCGCAGGCAATCAGAATATAGAAGGGAGCCCTGGAATTTCCGAAGGCTCTCAGGATGCCGGCCACCATATTGTAGAGGGTCATAGCCCAGAGACCGGCAAAGTAGACACGGCAGTAGGCAAGTGTGATCGGCTGAATGTCCTCGGGTACCGACATGATGCGGATGAGCTGAGGAGCAAAGAGGAAGCCTGCCACGGAGCAGAGGATGCCGAGGATGATGGCAATCGTGTAGGCTGTGTGGATGGAGCAGTCGAGCTCATCATCATCATCGGAACCGAAGTAACTGGAGATGACGATGGTGGCTCCGGCTGAGAGACCGGACAGGAAGTTGATTGGGAACTTGAAGAGGGTGGCTACGGAATCGATGGCAGCCAGACCTGTCTTACCGACGAATTTACCGACGATGACAGCATCTACTGTTGTGTAGAGCTGCTGAATCAGACTTCCGCCGATGATGGGCAGAACAAAGATCAGAAGAACCTTCCAGATGGTTCCCTCCGTTAACTTCAGTGTATTATCCTTAGCCATGGCGGCGCCTCCTGAGAATATGACTCGGAATATAGGGATGCAGAGCGAAAGCCTCAGACATCCGGGTGCGATCATCTCATGATGATATCAATAGACACATGTAAATTGAAAATAGCACAGCGTATGATTGCTTGTCAATAGGATTTAGCATAGACTAACCCCCGGTGGGGGATAAAAATATAATTTGAAACTCTAAAGTTATTTGTACAAAGTATCATAAACAGTTGACATAAAAATATTAAAGTATTAAGATAATACTGTTAAAGTGAATAAACGATGAAGCGCTAGTTTCACGAGAGTGAATTAATAGGGAAGATGGTGTGAATCCATCACGATCCCGTCACTGTGATCGCGGGCGGTTCTGCAATATGTCACTGGGAGGAATCCCGGGAAGGCGCAGACGGCAATTCGCGTAAGTCAGGAGACCTGCTTGCTGCTTCGGGTGAATAACTCATACGGTGTATATGAGACTTGCCGGCGAATATCACAGGATTCGTCATCGATATAGGAATTGCCGCAGGCAGCAGGGAGATTCCCGCACTGTCTGACCACAGAAATTCGTCCCCTGATCTTTAGGGATGGAGTCTGAGCATTTCGGAATCGATAAGTGGAATCTAGGAATATTTGAATTGGTGACTTCAGAAGACTTCCGTATAGGAGGTCTTTTTTATTTGCTTTAGGAGACTATTGGTTCCAAAAAGTGAGGAAAATGAAATGAACAAGAATCTGAAGAAGGCCCTGGTATTCGTACTGGGTGCAAGCATGGCAATGGGAATGCTGACCGGATGCGGCAGCTCCTCTTCCACGACAACAGAAACACAGGCTGCTGCTGAGGGTGAGACCGCAGCTGCAGAAGCAGCTGAGACCGCAGATGGTGAGAAGGTCCTGAACTTCGGCTGCCAGATGTACGGTGATGGCGATATTGATCCTATGAGCCAGACCAATGCCAACTGGAACATGATGCGTTACGGTATCGGTGAGTGTCTGTTCAAGTTTGATGACAATATGGTTGTTCAGCCTTGGCTGGCTGAGTCCGGTGAAGCTAACGAGGACTATACCGTATGGACCATCACTCTGCAGAGCGGCATCAAGTTCTCCGATGGCTGCGATATGACCGCAACCAAGGTAAAGGAGTCCTTCGACCGTATGATGACGGAGGGACCCAACGGATCTTCCGCTCCTGAGAAGTTCGTTCCCTATGATACTGTGATCACTGCTGATGACGAAGCGAATACCATCACCTTCGAGCTGTCTGCTGCGAATGTTAACTTCCTTGGCAACCTGGCATATCCCGTATGTGAGATCTGCGATGTTGCCGATACCACCGACTGGACCAACGGCACCATCGGTACCGGTCCTTACATGGTAGAGTCCTTTGAGGCACAGGTTGGCTATACCATGGTTGCTAACCCCAACTATCGCGAAGAAGTTCCCTACGATGTTGTCAACATCATGTACATGGGCGATGCTTCTGCGAAGGCTATGGCTCTGCAGAGCGGTCAGGTAGACCTGGTTGAGAACATCACCAACGTATCCGATATCCAGACCCTGCAGGCAGATGACAACTATGTTGTTGATATCGCTTCCGGTGTTCGCTGCGGTTTCGCATGGATGAACTTCAACGGCGTGCTTGCGAATGACACTCTGCGTAAGGCAATCCTGATGGCGATCGATTCCGAGACTATCTGCGCTTCCAACACCATCGGCGGTCTGTATACGGCAGGTCCTTCCGTTCTGCCTTCCACTCTGGACTATGGCTTCGATGAACTGGAGAACCCTTACAGCTATGATCCCGAAGGCGCTATGGCTCTGCTGGATGAGGCAGGCATCGTTGATACCGATGGCGACGGCATCCGCGAGCTGGATGGCCAGAACATCAACCTGGTAGCTGTATCTTACGAGAACCGTCTGCTGAATGACTTCATGGATGCTCAGACTCAGTACCTGGCAGCTATCGGTATCGGTGTGACCGCTGACTATGGCAGCTCCGATGATCAGTGGAGCAAGCTGGTTGCTTTCGAGTATGACTTCAACCAGAACAACTGGACGACCGTTGGTAACGGTGATCCCACCGAGTACATGGCAAACTGGTACAGCAAGTCTTCCGCTAACTACTGCGGTTACGCAAGCGATGAGTACGATGCTGTATACGAAGAGTTCATGGAGACCACCGATGCAGATGCTCGTAAGGAACTGGTAAAGCAGATGCAGCAGATCCTGATCAATGATGCTGTATGCGTAGTTGATGGTTACTACAACAGCTCCATGATCTACAATAAGGCAACCGTAGGATATGCTCATATCCATACCGCCGATTACTACTGGCTGACTACCGAGATTACCCCTGCACAGTAACTCATGTGAATTCCGACGCGGGGGCTTCGGCTCCCGCGTCTTGATCCATCTATCTGTTTTAGGTTTTGCCTTGTCATTCTTATGCAGGCGACTTACGATGCCGAATTGGAAATGCTCAGACCGATATTCGTGGGCTGTGCATTTCCAATTCGGTATTGTCGAACTTACATAGGTATGAAAAATGAGGAGAAAAAGGTTTGAACAAGAAAGCAATATTATCAAGATTGATGCAGATGGTGATCGTGCTGATCGGTATCAGTTTCCTGACATTCTTGCTGACGTATGTGTCACCCGGCGATCCTGTCAGACATATGCTGACGGCTTCGGGTACCATGCCGACCGAGGAACTGATCAATTCCATGCGCGATGAGATGGGACTGAACGATCCCTTCTTCACCCAGTACTTCCGCTGGCTCGGCAACTGTCTGCACGGGGACTTCGGTACATCCTATTCCCTGAATAAGCCGGTCGTGGATCTGCTGCTGGCCAGATTGTGGCCGACGATGAAGCTGACGCTGTTCTCTATGGTGCTGATGCTGATCATCTCTGTGCCGCTCGGTATGCTGTCTGCCGTATATAAGGATTCCCCCATCGATTATATCGTGCGTGGATTCACCTTCCTGGGTGTATCTCTGCCGAACTTCTGGGTGGGTCTGCTGCTGATGCTGGTCTTCTGCGTGAAGTTTAATCTGCTGCCGGTCATCTGTTCCGGCGGAGACTTCAAGAGTATGATCGGTCCTTCCGTGACGCTGGCTATCGCGATGTCATCGAAGTACACCCGTCAGGTGCGTACGGCGGTTCTCGATGAACTGAATCAGGACTACGTGGTTGGTGCTCAGGCCCGCGGTGTCAAGGGCTGGAAGATCCTGTGGCTGAATGTATTCCCCAACTCTCTGCTGCCTCTGATCACTATGCTTGGTCTGTCCGTAGGTTCCCTGCTTGGCGGTACTTCCGTCGTTGAGGTGATCTTCTCCTACCCCGGACTTGGTAATCTGGCAGTCAGCGCCATCACCTCCTGCGACTACTATCTGATCCAGGGCTATGTTCTCTGGGTTGCCATTATCTATATGATGATCAATCTGCTGGTGGATATCTCCTACAACTTCGTTGATCCTCGTATGAGACTGAAGAGGTGATCGACATGAAAAAACAGAATTTCTTTATGAAGAATAAGGTGTTCACCATCTTCAGTATCTTCGCAATTTTGATTGTTCTGATGGCAATCTTCGCTCCGGTCGTGTGCCATGGAATCGATCCTCTGACCGGTAATCTGATGGATGCTATCCTGCCCCCGAGCAAGGAGCATATCTTCGGTACCGATAAGATGGGAAGAGATATCTTCGCCCGTGTCATCTACGGTGCAAGAACCTCCCTGGTAGCTTCTTTCTCCGTGGTTATCCTGATCACTGTGATCGGTACTTTCTTCGGCGTGATCGCTGGCTACTTCGGCGGCATCGTAGACGCTGTGATCATGCGTATCGCAGATATGATGATCGCTTTCCCCGGTCTGGTTCTGGCTCTGGCTGTTGCCGGTATCATGGGTGCCAGTGTTCGTAATGCGGTTATCGCTATCGCACTGGTAAGCTGGACCAAGTATGCGCGTCTGGCGAGATCTCTGGTTATGAAGATTCGTCACAGAGACTTCGTTGCGGCTGCCATCGTTACGGGTTCCAAGACCCCCTATATGCTGGTTCGCTACATGCTTCCCAACGTTCTTCCTACCCTGGTGATCACTGCTACCACGGATATCGGAAGTATGATGCTGGAGCTGGCCGCTCTGTCCTTCCTGGGATTCGGTGCCGTTGCTCCTACCCCTGAGTGGGGCCTGATGCTGAGTGAAGGTCGTGCTTACATGCAGTCTGCTCCCTGGCTGATGGTATTCCCGGGTCTTGCTATCTTTGTAACCGTTGTTGTATTCAATATGCTCGGTGATAGTCTGCGCGACATCCTCGACCCCAGAAGTGAATAGGAGGAAGAATCTTTATGGCCTTACTTGAAATTAAAGATATAACGATCTCCTATCAGAATCGTCCGACCGTGAAGAACTTCAGCATGACGCTGGATGAGGGCGAGATCTGCAGTCTGGTAGGTGAGTCCGGAAGCGGTAAGACGACCGTCATCCGCGCGGCATTTGGACTGTTGGCCGGAGGCGGTAAGGTAACCGAGGGAGATATCCTGTTCGAGGGCAAGTCTGTCCTTGGACTGAATAAGAATGAGTGGAGACAGATGCGCGGATCTCAGATGTCCATGATCTTCCAGGATTCCGGCGCAATGATGAATCCTACCAAGAAGGTAGGAAGTGCCTTCGTGGAGTATATCCGCACGCATGAGAACATCAGCAAGCAGGCGGCCTGGGATAAGGGCGTGGAGATGCTGGAGCGTATGCGTCTTCCCGATGGCAATAATATCATGAAGAGCTATCCCTTCCAGCTCTCCGGCGGTATGCGTCAGAGAGTCGGTATCGCTATGGGGATGACCTATCAGCCCAAGCTCTTACTTGCCGACGAGCCTACGTCCGCACTGGATGTTACGACGCAGGCGCAGATCGTTCGTCAGATGATGGAACTGCGCGAAGACTATGGTACGAGCATCATCATCGTTACGCATAACCTGGGCGTGGCTGCCTATATGTCTGACTATATTGTTGTCATGAAGCAGGGTATGATCGAAGATCAGGGTACTCGTCAGCATATGCTGCATGAGACTCAGAATCCTTATACACAGAAGCTGCTGGATGCAGTTCCTTCTCTGGGAGGTAAGCGCTATGTTTGATGAGAAAGATGTAATCCTTGACGCCAGACATGTGACGCGCCGATTCCCCGCAGCAGGCGGAAGGACGCTGACCGCATGTAATGATGTCAACCTGAAGATCTATAAGGGCAAGACCCTGGGTCTGGTAGGTGAGTCCGGCTGTGGTAAGAGTACCTTCATGAGATTCCTGGTATCTCTGGATACCCCCTCGGAAGGCGAGATCTTCTACCGCGGCAAGGATATCACAAAATTAAAGGGTGAAGAACTTCGCCAGAATCGTCAGAATATCCAGATGGTATTCCAGGATCCCAATGGTTCCTTCAACCCTAAGATGAAGATCCGCGATATTATCTGCGAGCCGCTGCTCAACTTCGGCCGAATCAAGAAGAGTGAGAAGGATGCGGTAGCCCGCAAGTATCTGGAGATGGTAGAGCTGCCCGGTGAGATGGCGGATCGCTATCCCCACAATATGTCCGGTGGTCAGAGACAGCGTGTCGCAATCGCGCGAGCAATCGCTCTGGAACCGGAGATCATTGTGATGGATGAGGCTACTTCCGCACTGGATGTATCCGTACAGAAGACCATCATTGAGCTGATCACTAAGCTGCAGAGAGAGAAGAATATCTCGATCGGTTTCATCTGCCATGATATCGGTCTGATCCAGTCCTTCGCTCATCAGGTTGCTGTTATGTATCTTGGCAATATTGTTGAAGTTATGCCCGGCGAGGATATCGCAGGTTATGCGAAGCATCCTTATACCAAGGCGCTGTTGGGCTCCATCTTCGATATCAATATGGACTTCTCCAAGAAGATCGAGAGTATCGAGAGTGAGGCACCGAGTCCTCTGGATGTTCCCACCGGATGCCCCTTCCAGGATCGCTGCGAGCACTGCATGGAGATCTGCAAGAGGGAGCGCCCTGTGCTGATGGATATGGAAGAAGGACATCAGGTTGCCTGCCATCTGTACTCTAAGGGAGGCAAAGAATGAGAAAGTTATTCGTGATGATGCTGGCGCTGTCCATGACCCTGGGTCTGATGGCGTGCGGCAGTAATACATCCTCGGCGGACACTTCCGGTTCCGGGGATGCGGCAGCAGTATCTGAGACAGAGGCGGCAGCCGAGACGGAAGTCGCTGAGACTTATGAGGAGGGCGATGAGTCCACGCATGAGCATACGATCGCGGTGCTGACTTACAGCCGTACCGATGAGGAAGTGCTGGCCTTCCGCAATTATCTTGAGAACTATATCGCAAGCTGCTTTAATGTGAACTTCCTCTACTCGGATACGATCATGTCTGAGGAAGAGGTCCTGGACTTCATCGAGCTGGCTGCAGTCAATGGCTGTGAGGGTATCATGTCCTTCAACAGCTATGATCTGGCGACAGAGGTAGCCCTGTGTGAGGAGAACGAGATGTACTTTATGATGGCATCCGGTTCTGTTGACCAGGAGCAGTTCGATGCGGTTGCCGATAACCCCTGGTTCCTGGGTGTCGTAGGTCCCGGCTCCGATGCTGAGTATCAGGCCGGTGCCGATATGGCATCCTTCTTCGTAGAACAGGAATACGGTGATTCGTACTTCATCCTGAGCGGCGGTGCCAGCCTTGGCAATGAGATGCATCTGAAGAGAACCGAGGGTATCCTCGATACGCTGGCATCTGCCTATGGTGTAAGCTTTGATACCGCAGTGGAAGAGATGGCAGCTACGGACGAGATCATCCATGCGTCGGCCGGCGATCTTGAGGTGTGTATCGTTCCCGGCTATATCGATTACGATGCCTATCTGGAGCCTGCCATCGCTGAGTATGAGCAGGATCAGTATCCCAATGTGCTGTCGGTTCTGCCCGGAAGCGCTATGCGCGACGTGCTGAAGGACAGCAATGTCGGAGTGATCGACTGCTTCACAGAGTCCAATATGTCCTTCTTCGCAGAGAATCAGGAACTGAGGTATGTGTGCGGTAAGTATGGCTCCCTGATCGGACCTTCCTTCGCAGCCATGTACAATGCAGTGACCGGCCATGCCGACGAATTCCGCGAGGACGGCAAGGCCTTCCAGATCGAGCAGGGCTTCTGGACGGCCACCAGTGCAGAGGAGTACCAGAAGATGTATACACTCGCATCCAGCGTAGAGATCAATGCTTACAACTTTGACGATCTCTATAGCGTATGCTCTGTATATACACCCGGTGCAACTCTGGATGATCTGAAGGCACTCGCTACAGCAGAATCTTACGAGGAAGTCGTAGCAAGAAGAGGGCTGGAATAAGAAAAGACTTGACTAACTCATAGAACGTGATACAATGTGAATATGTGAACAATCGTTCATATATTATAAGCAACCCAATATCATCATAGGAGAGGTAATTATCATGAAGAAGACTTACAAGATCGATGTTGACTGTGCAAACTGTGCTAACCTGATGCAGGAAGCTACCAAGAAGGTAGAAGGCGTTGCTGATTGCACCGTGAACTTCATGACCCTGAAGATGATCGTTAACTTCGCTGAGGGTGCAGATCCTAAGGCTGTTATGCCCAACGTTGTTAAGGCTTGCAAGAAGGTTGAGCCTGATTGCGAAGTATTCATCTAATCCCAGTCAATTCCGCGCTGCAGCTGCCGGGCTTCGGCGGCAGCGCGGAACCTTTTTTCACGCAATAATATGATATACATAGTCGTATTGGCGAATGCCCATATGCCAGGCGGTGAAAGTTCGGTTATCGGCAAATCTACTGGTGAGAGTCATCTTCACGGGGGAGATCCGCTGAGAACCGGGGCATTGGCAAGGGCTGCTCTTCGATGTTCTTACTCCCATGAGCAATGAGCTGCAGAGAACCTGTGTGTATATATTAATAGGAAGAAACGAATTCAACAAGTTGCAAAGAATCCACACCTTTAAGCGAAGTGTAGGTGGGGAGTAAAAAGAAACTACGCAGGTGGAGACGGAGAGCAATCGGCATCCCCACCTCGCGCGACGATCCACGTGGGATGAATTCTGCAGGATGCACTCCGTCAGGTTATCGAGCGTGGATGGAAACAATTTGAGGAGAATGTATAACCATGCTTATGAATAAGAAGCAGAAGAAGATGCTGATCCGCATCCTTGTGACGGCAGCTCTTCTGATCATCCTGGAGCTTATCTCCGATATGCTTCCTTTTAGCGGTACGACGAAGATCCTTGTGCTCTTCGTTCTGTATCTGATTCCTTACATCGTGATCGGTAATGATATCCTGCTCAAGGCAGGCAAGGGTATCAAGAACGGACAGATCTTCGATGAGTGCTTCCTGATGGCAGTCGCTACCGTGGGTGCCTTCCTGATTGCCGTGGTTGAGATGACCGGTGACTTCACTGAGGCAGTTGCCGTTATGCTCTTCTACCAGATCGGTGAGTGGTTCCAGAGCTATGCTGTTGGCAAGAGCCGCCGCAATATCAGTGACCTCATGGATATCCGTCCTGACTATGCGAATGTGGAGAATGACGGTGAGCTTGAACAGGTAGATCCTGATGAGGTTGAGATCGGTACAATCATCGTGGTCCAGCCCGGTGAGAAGATCCCAATCGACGGTCTGGTGGTGGAAGGTGCTTCTACGCTGAATACCAGTGCTCTGACTGGTGAGAGTGTACCTCGTGAGTGCCAGGTTGGCGATGCTGTTACGAGCGGATGCATCAATCTGACTGGTGTGCTGAAGATTCAGACTACCATGGAATTCGGTGATTCCACCGTATCCAAGATCCTTGATCTGGTAGAGAATGCAAGCTCCCGTAAGTCCAAGTCCGAGGACTTCATCAGTAAGTTCGCAAGAGTATATACGCCCGCTGTATGTGCCGGTGCTCTGGCTCTGGCGGTTCTGCCTCCCATCGTGATCCTGATTGCAGGCTTCGGCTATGAGGGAACGGTTGTTGATATGTGGCTGAACTGGGTATATCGTGCTCTGACCTTCCTGGTAATCAGCTGTCCTTGTGCACTGGTTATCTCCATCCCGCTCAGCTTCTTCGCAGGTATCGGTGGTGCTTCCAACCAGGGTGTCCTGGTTAAGGGCTCCAACTATCTGGAGACTTTGTCTCAGGCAACCTATGTTGTATTCGATAAGACCGGTACCCTGACCAAGGGTGTCTTCGAAGTAAATGATGTACATCACAGTGATATCGACCAGATGAAGCTTCTGGAGTATGCAGCATATACGGAGAGTGCTTCCTCTCATCCAATCGCCAAGAGTATCATCGCAGCTTATGGCCAGCCTCTGGACCGCAGCCGCGTAACCGATATTCAGGAGATTGGCGGACATGGTATCACGGCTGTTGTTGACGGCGTACATGTTGCAGCAGGTAATGAGAAGCTGATGACGAAGCTTGGCATCACTTCCGTTCACTGTCACAGCGTGGGTACCGTGGTACATATGGCAATCGAAGGACACTATGCAGGTCATATCGTGATTTCCGATGCCATCAAGGAACACTCGAGGGAAGCCATTGCTCGTCTGAAGAAGGCAGGCGTGAAGAAGACAATCATGCTGACTGGTGATGCGAAGGCCGTTGCTGAGGCCGTTGCTAAGGAACTGGGCATCGATGAAGTCTACAGTGAGCTGCTTCCTGCAGATAAGGTATCTAAGGTAGAAGAGATCCTGATGACCAAGGGTGAGAATGAGAAGCTTGCCTTCGTCGGTGATGGTATCAATGATGCGCCTGTTCTGTCTCGTGCAGATATCGGTATCGCTATGGGTGCTATGGGCTCTGATGCAGCAATTGAAGCCGCCGATGTTGTCCTGATGGATGATGATCCTCTGAAGATCTCCAAGGCCATCCGTATCTCCAGAAAGTGCCTGGGCATCGTAAAGCAGAATATCTACTTCGCAATCGGTGTCAAGCTGATCTGCCTGCTCCTGGGTGCTCTGGGATACGCAAGTATGTGGCTCGCAATCCTGGCCGATGTAGGTGTCATGATCATCGCAATCCTGAATGCGATCCGTGCACTGTTCGTGAAGAACCTGTAGGGACGCGCTGCGAATTCTTATATGAAGTAACAGAAGAGAGTATGTTGTGGGAGACTGCAATGTACTCTCTTTTTGTTGCAAAAGCCCGGCAGGCGGCAGACGAGCTCGCTCGTCTGACATCTGCCGGGCAT
>R17__coassemble_447_pt1 | contig 20153 bp, 16 predicted proteins | sample R17__metabat2_low_PE_029 | metagenome-assembled genome bin R17
GGAAGGAAACGATATCTATTATGATACCAGTACTCATCTTTTTTACGTTACATTAGTAAAAAAGGTTGATGATGAGAACACTTCCGTGGTAGAAAATAGAATTTTCACATATGATTTATCTGACTTGAATCCTAACATTGATTACACAACGGAATATCAACCGACAAGAATACTCATTGAAAACATTGATACTCAAATTGCAACTAGCTATGAATATGAAGGTTTAAGTATTTGGAACAATAAGAAGTATGTCGCAATTGAACAAAAACTCATTTCCAGTATTTCTGGATATGAAGATGACTGCATCGGCAGTCTATATGCTGTTCAAAACTAAATTTTATTTATAATATGGAGGAACTCCCATGCAACAGAAAAATCATATTATATCTTGCAAACAACACCTGACAATCATCTTTCTTGCCCTATGCCTTTACTTCACCTTGACTTTTTCTCCTCAAGTCGCATTTGCTCTTGACACTTTTGACACTATACACCCTGAGCAAGCTGGTGATTTTGATAACACCTATGTAATCAATAATCTTGACGATTTAAATGAAGCGCTTGGCGGCGTCCATCTAATTGAGAGTGATCGTCTGATATTGCAGTCGAATGTCACATTGGAACATGGTCTGTATATAGAGAACTTTTCAAATGATAATTGCATAATTGATATGAATGGATATAATATAGAGATTTCATTTCGCGGTTATGCATTCGTATTAGGACGTACAGCAGATAATGGCACCGGAAAACTCCAATTCATCGGAGATGGCAGCATCACCTCTGAGACAGCCTGTTTCTTCCGAGATGAATGTTTCCAGTATCAATTAATTCTTTCCGGAAATATTAAGTATCGAAGTATCAACCCCTTCTTTGACCAAGTGAAATCTCTGATTATTAAAAACGGAGATTTCAAAATCAACAACGAAGACAACGATTATATTCAGATTGGCGGAATGGAAGGAGAATTCGGAAGCGCAAAAATCAGCGGTGGTAATTTCCGAAATAAAGTCATCTTTGAAACAGAATCCTGCAAAATCAGTGGCGGTCTTTTCCAGAAAGATGTAATATCCAGAGGAATATCCTGTACCATTTCCGGTGGGACGATAAAAGGAGCTTGCAAAATTTATTCCCAATGCACAATCAAAGGAAATGCCGAACTTAATAATAGTTTATATATCTACTGTGACAATGTCACTATAAGCGGCGGATCAATCAGTGGAAAAAAACAAGGCATATATATTGACACCGATTATACTCTGGAAAGTGAAGACTCTGAAATATACTGGGATACCTTTGTTAAGATTACGGGCGGAACCATAGAATCGCGTACATCTAATGGATATGGTATCTACTGTGAATCTGTTCCATGCCCGCTTTATATCAGAAATTGCAAGATTAAATCCAAGAATGATAACGGAAAAGCAGGCATTTACCTCAAAGAAGTATGTCCCCTGAGGCTAAAGGCCGATGAGGGAAAAAAGTCAACCATCAAGGGATACCGATATGGTATTGTAGACAAACTTGGGGGAAATGTGAAGATTGATAAAAGAGCCATCTTGAAAATGTCATTAACGAAGAAAAAATATACCTGTCAGGATACCTTAGGTAAGTATCTCGAAGGCAATATTACAATCAGTAGGAAGTAAGTTCCAATCCTCCCGAAAATGTAAAAGGCGGAAGCAAAACCTCACGTTTTGCTTCCGCCTCTTCACATCTTACAGGAAGTCTCTGATTCTCTTACTTCTCACAGGATTCCTCAACTTCCGCAGAGCCTTCGCCTCGATCTGACGAATTCTCTCACGGGTAACATTGAACTCCTTGCCAACCTCCTCAAGAGTACGGGGATGACCATCCTCCAGACCGAATCGCAGGATCACGACCTGCTTCTCTCTGTCCTTCAGATCATCCAACAGAATATCAATATGCTCACGCAGCATAACTTCCTCGACATTCTTCTCGGGAGTTACTGCGTTGTTGTCAGCGACAAAGTCTCCCAGATTGGAATCATCTTCCTCACCGATGGGAGTCTCCAGAGAAGCCGGCTCTCTGGCGATCTGCATGATCTCCATAACCTTCTCCTCACTCATATCCAGCGCCTCTGCCAGTTCCTTGGTAGAAGGCTCATAGCCAAGCTCCAGAGTCAGCTTACGCTGCATCTTGGACATCTTGTTGATCGTCTCAACCATATGTACGGGAACGCGGATCGTTCTTGCCTGATCAGCGAGTGCTCTCGTAACCGACTGACGGATCCACCAGGTCGCATAGGTACTCAGCTTGTATCCCTTCGTATAGTCAAACTTCTCTACACCCTTGATCAGTCCCAGATTGCCTTCCTGAACCAGATCCAGGAAGGTCATACCACGACCGGTATAACGCTTCGCGATACTTACGACCAGACGCAGATTCGCCTCGATCAGGCGCTCCTTAGCTCTCTGATCGCCCTCAGCCTTACGCTTCGCAAGCTCCAGTTCTTCCTCGGATGTCAGCAGCGGAACCGTACCGATCTCCTTCAGATACATACGAACAGGATCCTCTGTCCCGATACCATCCAGCAGATCAATTGCTTCCAGATCGATCTCTTCCTCTTCCTCATCATTCACAAAGTCATCCTCATCATTGCCGAGAACGCTCTGCTCTTCCGGAGTCGGGTCATCCGTCATCACACGCAGAACATCGATTCCCTTACCCTCGAGATAAGCATACACCTGTTCCATCTGCTCTGCATCAAACTTAACACCCTGAAAGAAATTCGAGATATCATTGACATCCAAAGTGTTGTTCTTACTCTTGCCAAGTGCAACTAACTGTTCGAGCTGTTGTAAAAAGTTGTTTGTCTCCACGTTGCGTATCCTTTCATTCCGGCTATACCTCTGTGCACAGAATCGACTGCTCTTCCTACCTGCTCTCATTCCACCGCAAGAATCCTCATGAACCATGAACGATTCTGTGACAGATGGCTATGACACTTTCACAGTCCAATTATATGCAAACGAAACGCCTTGAATGTACATTATATGATAGGATCATCCAATTGTCAAGTCGAAATTAAATATTTTGAACTAACCTTAGGTTTACAATTGCTCAAATAAAACTACCGCAATCATCATAGCTCTTTTTCTTCTACCAGATGGAACTTACTCTTACAAAGTAAAATTCACTTTATCAACATTCTCCAAAGTTTACTCCTTCTCCTCCACCGGCTCCCTTGCAATCTGCAAGGCATGCCGCAGGCAGCGAAGGTCCACATCTTCATGCTCTCCACCGAATTCCCCATCTCTCACCCAACGAACCGGCTCGAGGGCATGGAAGCGAACATGGTCGGTCTTAAACTGAATCTTATAATCAGAAGTGTCAGATGCCGTGATGAATGCTCCGGCCAGATCTCCCCAACCGGCCATATCCATCGGCTGTCTGAGCAGCGTCACCTCAAAGAGACCATCATTCAGAGAGATCTCATGTCCCCAGAGTCCCGGCATACCGCCGATCTGCATGGAATTGCTGACCAGACCGCAGAGGAAGTAGTCTTCCCAGACCTGCCCATTCGCCTCCACACGCATGAAGATGGGCTTCAGATTCATCACCTGCTTAGCCCCTTCCACAATGTATGCCTGGTGCCCCAGTGCCTTCTTCAGATTCTGAGGAGTGATATAGGAGATATCAGTAAATGCTCCGAACCCATAGACATAGCAGAAGTACTGCGCCTCATTCACGCATCCGATATCGATATACTGCACGGTATCTCCGCAAGCCACATGAGCTGCCTCATGCATCTCTCTCGGAAGGTCCAGACTATGAGCGAAGTCATTGGTCGTTCCCGCGGAGATATAACCCAATACCGGCCTGCGCTCCTCCGGAATCCGCATCAGACCATTCACCGTCTCATCGAGAGTTCCGTCACCGCCGCTGCATATGATGCGGTCCATCTCCGGTCCTCTCTCAGCTGTCACCCTTGTGGCATCGCCGGGTTCCTGCGTAATATAGATCTCTACCTGATATCCCTTCTTCACAAACAGATCCAGGATATCTACCATCTTCTCCCGAATCCGGCCCTTGCCGGCATAAGGATTCACGATCATCAGCAATTTCTTCATAATCAACACCTCATCTACTGTGCAAGATACATATCATACTTCTTCATCGCCGTAGGAACCGGATAGCTGCGATGGATCTCTTCCACCGTCTCATAGTGCCAGTCCCCTGGGATCTCTTCCTCTGTACAGATCCGCCATCCTCTCATATGCCATTCGATGTGAGTGAATACATGAGAAGCGTCCCTCAGCTTCTCCGGATGCCCGAATCTCTGCCGCTCCTCAAGCCATGCGAGCATCTCATGTTCATCCTTCCATCCTTCCAGCCAGGGGAACTCATAGAGCCCTGCCAGAAGTCCCTGTGCAGGCCGCCTCCGAATCGCATAGCGCCCGCGGCACTCCAGGAGGAGAACTGTCATCTGCTGCATCTTCCTCTGCTTCTTCGGTGTCCGCACCGGATAGACATCCACCTCATCCTTCAGATACGCCTGGCAGTGCTCGCGAAGAGGACAGGACTCACACAGTGCCTTCCCATTCGGGATACAGACACGCTCCCCAAGCTCCATCAGCGCCTGATTGAACTCACCGGCTGCTCCCTTCGGAAGGACCTGCCTCAGTTCCTGTTCTACCCGCCGCTTTACAGCATCCTTCGTGATATCCGAAGCATCCGCGGTATATCTGGTAATCACTCGCAGTACATTGCCATCTACCGCAGGTTCCGGAAGCCCAAAGGCGATCGATGCCACTGCTCCGGCCGTATAGCTGCCGATGCCCGGCAGGTTCTTGAGAGATTCATAATCTGCCGGCATCGCACCTCCGTAGGATTCCACACAGATGATTGCAGCCTTCCTCAGATTCCTGACCCGGCTATAGTAGCCAAGCCCCTCCCACATCTTAAGAACCTGTTCTTCCTCTGCGGAAGCAAGCTCCGGAATCCCGGGGAAAGCTTCCAGGAAGCGTCGATAATAGCCAAGCACAGCCTCAATCCTGGTCTGCTGCAGCATGATCTCTGAGATCCAGACATGGTAGGGAGTCGGATCCTCTCTCCAGGGCAGACTCCGCCTGACCTCCCGATACCAGGGAAGGAGCAGTTCTGCCAGATCACTCAGGTTATAAATAATATTATCCAATCCATTACCCCTTATGGACGACAAGCGCCGACACTCCTGCTCGATGCAAAATCTGTCGGCGCTTGCCTGCTTATATCATAATATTCGTGAATTCTTACATCAGGTGAAGACGTCTCGCCAGAACGATCAATGATCTTCCCTTGGGAATCTGACGCATCTCTTCCTCACCCATAGCTCCAGTCTTGATGACCATCATAAAGTACACAAGGATGGCAGCCATGATACTTACGAAGAGGCTGATTACATTCGTGTGCAGAATCTGATAACAGATCTGGTATACACCCCAGGCAACGACACCCATGATAATGGCGGACAGCGCCGGCATCAGGAAGGTCTTCAGGTATTCCTGCTTATATTCCATGAATCTCACCACGGAACGGTGATTCAGAACACACATGGACAGAGAGTATACGATCGTAGCCGCTACCATACAGTACTGATTGAAGTTCGTGAAGATCAGCATCGGCACCAGAACAAGGGTCTGCAGTACCAGAGCCAGCGCGGCATTGATGACCGGTCGATTCACACGTCCGATTCCCTGCAGTACAGCATTCGTCAACGTAGACAGGGAATAGAATACAACCGCAATGCTGATGGCCTGCAGCAGAGAGGAAGCCAGATCCAGGGACTCCTTCTGAGGGAAGAGCAGCATCATAATAGGCTTCGCAAGAACACCCATACCTACCGCGGAGGGAATCGCAATCAGCATAGTCGTGCGGATGGCGATCGTCACCTTCTCACGGGTTGCATCCATATCTCCCGTAGCAAAGGTACCGGAAATCGTGGGGATCATCGCCGTAGAGATCGCCGAAGCAATCGCAATCGGAATATTCAGGATGACCACCGTCTTGCCAGCGAAGATACCATACATCGTTGCCGCCTCAGCAGAGGTGTAATTCTTCAGCTTCAGCATGATCTTGATATAGATCGTCTGATCGAGCGAAGTGCTGAAGTTATAGATGAAGGTACTCAGAATAAAGGGCGTAACCACGCAGAAGATCGTAATGAAGATCTCACGGTAAGGCATATCCTTATCCGTCGTATCTGTCTGGATCTTCCGACTCATCTGTCTGGAATTCAGTCGATAGAGACAGAACATGAAGATCAGCGCTACCAGAACACCGGCACCGGTACCCATCGCAGAGCCCATAGCACCGCGGATTGCGCGCGTCGTATCATCACTTCCCGCTGCCGAGCGGATCAGCAGCCATGCGGCAAGCAGGCTGACCACGGCATTCAGAATCTGCTCCAGGATCTGGGACAGGGAGGTCTGAACCATCGTGCGATGTGCCTGGAAGTAACCTCTCAGCACACCAAGCAGACCGGAGAAGAAGATCGTCGGAACGAAGATCCGAAGAACTCCCACCGAGTTCACGTCAACCAGTACGCCTGCGAACACATAAGTCAGCGCACTCGCAAGACCGCCGACAACCACAACATAGATCACTGCACACCGGAAGATCCTGTGGGCATTCCTATATTCCTTCAAGGCAAGCTTCTGAGCAATAACCTTGGAGATTGCCGCCGGGATACTGTAGGACGAGAGCAGCAGAATGATCGTATAGATATTGTAGGCGGTGCTGTAATAGCCATTGCCCTCATCGCCGATGATGGAAGTCAGCGGACTTCGATATAATATGCCTATGATACGTACCAGGATACCCGCTGCAGCCAGGATACCTGCCTGCATAATGAATCCATCCTGTGTCTTATTCTCACTCATAATGAACCTCATGCCAACTTAACATGCAATAAACTAAACTTGAAACTAATTTATTATAACGGCTAAGTTCTGAATGTGCAACCGAAAATGCTCGCACCAAGACAAAAGAGAATCTGCCCTCAGGCGGATTCTCTTCTACTTTTTATAGACGTACTTACTCTTTCGGAAAAATGCGGTAGATGAAGAGTCCATTGCACATCTTCGGTGAGAACCAGGTCGACTTGGGCGGCATCACCGCAGACCGGTCTGCCACCTGAAGAATCTCCTCCATCTGCGTCGGGTAGAGCAGGAATCCCAGATGTCCTCCGTGCTGACAGCGCACGGTCACCTTATGAATCTGTTCTTCACCGCCCATGAACTCCAGCCGGCTGTCCTTCTTATCATTGTTGATTCCCAGAAGCGGCTGAAGCACCAGCGATTGCAGGACAGATACATCCAGGCTCTCAGGAACCTCCTTCGGTCGTCTATCTTCCTTCAGACGAAGCGTCCAGGCCTGCTTCCCATAAATCATCGTGAAGCAGCCCCTCTCTTCCGGAGCATGGATCTCCTCCTCAGGAATCACTTCAAAGTTCTCGGTCAGCTGATCGAGCAGCTCCTCGATTCCCCCATCCTCTGTCACTGTCACGATCCTGCTGTAGGGCAGGATCTTCAGCTGATCATCCGGGAAACAGACACAGGTCACATAGTTCCAGGCTTCCTGCCCGGTATAGTCCGGATGCTTCCTGCGCATATCCTGGCAGATCTTCACCGCCGACATGATCCGGTGATGACCATCCGCAATATATAAGGAAGGAATCTTAGCCGTAAGTTCCTCCACACATCGAATCTCCTTCTCATCGGAGATCTTCCAGATGGTAGTCCACACATGATTCTCCGAATAGAAGTGATAGAGCGGTTCTCCTCCTTCGATCTTCTCTTCCCATGCGGTGATCTCCTCTCGATGACGATAGGTCATCAGAATCGGACCGCCAATCTGCGCCCGGCATAATTCCACATGGTGTGCCAGGTCTGCAAGCTTATTCTCCCGCACCCTCTCGTGCGCCTTCACCGTATGATTCAGGATCTCATCTACCGGAATCCTGCAGACGATTCCCGCCTGTCTATGCTCCTGATATTCCATTCGGTAGAGATAGAAAGCGGGCTCTTCATCATCGATCATGATGCCGTCCCGAATCCACTCTTCCAGATTCTCGGCTGCTCTTATATACACCTCATCGATATTCTTCGGACGCTCCGCATAGAGAAACTTCGGGTGAACGATCCTTGTATAACTGATGGGATTCTGCTTTATCTTCTGTCTGATCTCCTCTGAGCTCATTGCACTATGAGGTCCGGAGGCAATCTGTCCGGCCAGCTCCGGCTTCGGCCGGATGCAGGTCAGGGATTTCAATACTGCCATACTTCTTCCCCCCTGTGATCACGAAACTATCTCAATTATAACGAAACTCATAAGAAAAAGCCATATATCTCCGGGAATATAACCCGTATCTTGTTCTTCCCTATATTTGATACTCAAAGTATATATCTGTAGGCGAAAACAGGAGACCGCCTGATGCAGTCTCCTGATGAATGAATCGTTATCTTACCAGTTTCGCTTGAAATTCTTCTTCCGATACTGACCGGGGGTCATACCTGTATACTTACGGAAGGTCTTGGAGAAATGGCTCTGAGAACAGAATCCCAGATACTGACCGATCTCATTCAGACTATATTCCGAATACTGAATCATACTCTGTGCTTCCTTCACGCGGCTCTTCTGAATAAACTCGCTGACAGTCTCACCGGTCTCCTTCTTAAAGAGCGCACTAAAGTAAGTCTCGCTCAGACCGGAGTTGTCTGCGATCTCCTTCAGAGACAGGTCATAGTGAAGATGTCTCAGAATATAATCGATGGAGACCTTGATCTTCTCGCTCATCAGAACATCAGACTTGTTCTCATTCACGCGCTGCGTGAAATCAAGAACAGCGGTCTCATAGATCTCCCACAACTGCTCCGGGGAATTGCAGGCATCTGCCTTCTGAATGTAGGAGTCGCTGAGGGAGAACGCTTCTTCTTCTCCCAGACCACCATCCAATGCTGCTCGAGCCGCCACGGCAATGCCGATAATCACTGTATACATCTGCTGACGGAAGGGATTGCTGGAGGTTCTTCCGGCTCTCTGATTGCCTGATGTCTCCAGGTACTTGGTGACACGCTTAATGTCGCCCTCCATAATCATACCATTCATCAGCTTCTCCTGTGCATACTTGCCCTTGGAACGGATCTCCTCACGGGTCTGAGTCACCTCACGGTGAACATGCACCGGCTGCTCTGCCTGTACCATCGTCTTCTCATCCTTATTTTCCATCACACATACCTCTTGCTTTCTTGCAAGTTGCATTATTTTACAACTCAAATTACGCTTAATTATACAATAATCTCTTGTAAAACCGAATACATTTTAATACATTTTTATGATTCCGTCTATGGTAAAATACAACTTTTTTATTGAAAATATTGAACATCCGCATATTTTCCAAAAAGTCCGGATGAATTATTATTTATTTTTTATGCTTTCTCCGCCTATATTTTCACTGCAGTGAATATCTTACAGGCATTATTGTAACAAATTTACGAAATTGACAGACATGATACTTCCTGCCGGACCGTAGTCCTTACTTCTGCGCTTCGATCTGCTCCGCCAGGTCATTGAGATAGACCCACCGGTCCATCTTCTCCTCCAGGGCTGCCTCACATTCTTCCTTCTCCTGCTGAAGCTCCGTCAGACGGGCATACTGGCTGGCACAAGTCTGCATCTCCTCCTCCAGGGCTGCCATCTTCTCCTCCAGGGCTGCGATATCGTCATCGATCGTCTCGAATTCCTTCTTCTCCTTATAAGTGAAGGCCAGTTTCTTCTCGTGACTGCGCCCGGCATCGGAGGCACTGCTGCGCGAGGTCTCCGTCTTCGCCTTCTGTGCGGCAGCTTCCTCTGCCTTTGCACGGTTCTCCGGCCGTCTGGGAGACAGATAGTAATCCGTGAATCCGCCCTCGTACTGTACGATCTGCTCTCCCTCGAAAGCGAAGATTCGGTTCACCATACGGTCCAGGAAGTAGCGATCGTGGGATACGGTGATCACGATTCCATCAAAGTGATCCAGATAGTCCTCCAACGTTGACAGGGTTGCGATATCCAGGTCATTGGTCGGCTCGTCGAGGATCAGAACATTCGGTGCGGTCATCAGAACACGCAGCAGATAGAGTCTTCTCTTCTCACCGCCGGAGAGAAGGTTGACCGGGGTATATTGCAAGGCCGGAGGGAAGAGGAATCGCTCCAGCATCTGGGAAGCCGTTGCCGTTCCCTGCGAAGTGCGAATGATCTCCGCCACATTCCGCACATAGTCGATCACACGGATATTCGTATCCATATCTTCATTCTCCTGCGCGAAGTATCCGATCCGGATCGTATCACCGATCACCACATCGCCGAAGCTTGGAGCTTCCAGCCCGGTGATGATCTTCATCAGGGTAGACTTGCCGCAGCCGTTGGGACCGATGATACCGATCCGCTCTCCGCGAAGAACGATATAATTGAAGTCACGGAAGAGGACACGGTCGCCATAGCATTTGCCCACCCCCTGAAGTTCGATCGTCTTCTTGCCCATGCGGCTCGCCACGGAATCGAGAACCACGTTCTTGTCCAGAACCGTATTCTTCTGGCTCTGCATCTCCTCGATTCTCTGGATATGCGCCTTCTGCTTGGTAGATCGGGCTCGGGCACCGCGGTGCAGCCAGGCAAGCTCAGTGCGGAGGATATTGGCACGCTTCTGATCAGCCGCCAACGAAGTCTCGATGCGCTCCTGCCGCTTCTCCAGATAGCCGCTGTAGTTGGTATCCTCGTACACATAGAGATTGGCCTGGTCGATCTCCACAATCTTGTTGGTAACACGGTCCAGGAAGTAGCGATCATGGGTAACCATAACCAGGACACCCTTATAGGAATCCAGATACTCCTCCAGCCACAGGACCATATCGCTGTCCAGATGGTTGGTCGGCTCGTCCATGATCAGGATGTCCACCGGATTCAGCAGGGCCTTCGCAAGTGCCACACGCTTGCGCTCACCGCCGGACATGCCGGCCGTCGTACGATTCCAGTCCTCGAATCCCAGGCGAGTCAGAATGCTGCGCGCCGTACTCTCATTCTCCTCAGCGGCAGAGGCTCCGTGCCCTGCCATCACATACTCGAGGATCGAGGGATCTCCTGTGAATTCCGGCATCTGCGGAAGGTAGGCCACCTTCACATTGCGCCCCTTGATGATCGTTCCCTCATCCGTCTCCACAAGTCCCGCCAGCATCTTCAGGAGCGTGGACTTGCCGGTACCGTTGATACCGATCACACCGATCTTCTCTCCTTCATTGATGCCCAGAGAGACATCGTGAAAGATCGTCTTATCTCCGTAGATCTTCGATACGTGCTCCATCACAAGCATGTTCATCATGACTTCCCACCTCTATTCCCTGTCTTATTGCCGATCGTCTTACTGCTGATACGTCTCTTGCCGGTATTCTGTTTGTCACTGCTCTTACTCTCGCCTGTCCTGCCGCTGACATTCTGACTGCCGGCTGCCTTCTTCCTGTCTGTCTTCTTCACTGAGTAGCCGAAGGTCCCCAATTCCTTCCCCAGGGCATAGTAGGTTCCATGGCTGTAAGCGGTCAGCTCCGCCTGCCCCAGGTCCAGCGTCCCTTTCTCATTCAGCAGGCTCTCATCCACGCGGACGCCCATTACCTCCGCGAGGAACATATGATGACTGCCAAGCGGCAGGATCTGCTTCACCTTACACTCGATATTGACCGGGCTCTCAGCGATTCCCGGTGCCTTGATATGAAGGGATTCCTGCGGCGTCAGGTGCATCTCGCGGTACTTATCAACCGTTCTTCCGGAACGAACACCGCAGTAATCCGCCGCCCGGTTCAGTGCTTCCGTCGTCAGATTGATCACGAACTCCCCTGTCTCCCTGAGGATATCATAAGAGTACCGCTCCGGCCTGACAGAGATCGATACCATCGCCGGATTCGTACACACCGTACCACACCAGGCGACTGTGATAATATTGGGCTTCTCGCCCTCCCTCTGACAGCTGACCATCACCGCAGGCAAGGGATAGACCATATTGCCTGCCTTCCAATTCTGTTTTCCCATTCGATTCTATCCTCAACTTCTAGAGCATACCCACCAGGGCCGGAAGACCGTAGGTGATGATACACATGATAACCGTTGCCATCACAAGCCCGATATATACAGCAGGCAGAGCCTTGCGGAACTTCACGTCCAGCAGAGAAGCAATCAGCGACCCTGTCCAGGCACCGGTTCCGGGAAGCGGGACACCCACGAAGAGGATCAGCCCCAGGAATTCATACTTCTGAATCGTCTCACTCTTGCCCATGGACTTCGTCTCCAGATACTCTACCATCGGCCGGAAGAGCTTCGTCTTCTTCAGCCAGTTGAAGATTGGCGTAACAAAGAGCAGAATGAAGGGTACGGGGATCATATTGCCGATCAGGCAGAAGAAGACCCCGCGGAACATAGGAAGTCCCAGTAAGGAGGAACAGATTAGTCCGCCTCTCAGTTCCACCACAGGAATCATCGATACGATGAATACGATAGCTTCCTTCGGCATGCCGCTCATTGCAGCAATCAAAAATTCAACGATATTCGTTACCATATATCTTATACTTACCCTTTCCTTTTATGGGTGTTGCGGATCGTCTTCTTATGCGCAGGCTTCTCGCGGCGAATCTGCTCTGAAGCTGCGGATCCCTTCTTATTATAAGCAAATGCTCTGTCCTGCTTCCCGGAAGGGCCTCCTGCTCTGCCGGCTCCCGATTCAGTGTTCCTGCTTCCACTGCCGGATCTGACAGAATCCTTTCGAGCCGCGTTCCCTCTTTGATCGGTTCCTCTGCCTCTTCCTCCGCTTACCTGCGCATGACCGGAACCCTCCTCTCCCCGTCTGGGTCTGGGAGGTATCAGGCAGTGCTTATGATAGCCGATCAGATCCTCTCTTCCTGCCTGAAGGAGAGCCTCCTTCACAAGATCATAGAGCTTGGGATCCCGATACTGAATCAGAGCACGCTGCATAGCCTTCTGATGAGGATCCTTCTCCACATAGACCGGCTGCATATTCCTGGGATCCAGACCGGTATAGTACATACAGGTCGAGATCGTCGAGGGAGTCGGGTAGAAGTCCTGCACCTGCTCCGGCATATAGCCCATATCGCGGACAGCCTCTGCCAGCATAATGGCATCCTCCATGCGGGAGCCGGGGTGAGAAGAGATCAGGTAAGGCACCAGGTACTGTTTCTTATCCAGCATTCCATTGACCTTCTTATAGCGCTCTGCGAATGCCTGATAGACGGAGAACTTCGGCTTCCCCATCAGGGCAAGCACCCGGTCGGAGACATTCTCCGGAGCAACCTTCAGCTGACCGCTTACGTGATACTGGCACAGTTCCTTCAGGAAGGTATCCGAAGGATCCGCCATCACATAGTCATAGCGGATACCGGAGCGGATGAAGACCTTCTTCACACCCGGAAGCTCACGCAGCTTACGCAGCAGCTTCAGATAGTCTGTATGACTGACCCTCAGGTTCTTGCAGGGCTCCGGGAAGAGACACTGCTTATTCGTGCACACTCCTGCCCGAAGCTGCTTCTCACAGCCCGGGAAGCGGAAGTTCGCCGTAGGGCCTCCCACATCGTGAATATAGCCCTTGAAGTCCCGGTCCTTCGTCATCAGCTTCGCTTCCTCAAGGATGGACTCATGACTTCTGGTCTGAATGATCCTTCCCTGATGGAAGGTAAGAGCACAGAAGCTGCAGCCGCCGTAGCAGCCGCGGTTGCTGACCAGACTGAACTTGACCTCCTGGATGGCAGGGACACCGCCTGCCGCCTCATAGGAAGGATGATAGGTCCTGCAATAGGGCAATGCATAGATTGCATCCATCTCCTCGACACTCAGTGGCTTGGCCGGAGGATTCTGTACCACAAAGAGCTTCTTCCCGTAAGCTTCCGCCAGCTTCTTCCCCGAGAAGGGGTCCGTATTCTTATACTGGATGCCGAAGCTTGCCGCATAATTGCGCCGGTCCTCCTCCATCTCCTGATAAGAAGGAAGCCAGGTGACGTCCGTCAGGTTATCCTTGTAGGTCTCCTTATATACAGTTCCTTCGATCCAGGTGATGTCGCGGATCCCGATTCCGGAATTCAGGGCATCGGCAATCTCCAGGATTGATTTCTCACCCATCCCGTAGGAGAGGATATCGGCTTGTGAATCCAGCAGAATCGACTTCTTCAGACTGTCAGACCAGTAATCATAGTGGGCCATGCGGCGCAGGCTGGCCTCGATGCCGCCGATGATGATCACCGCATCCGGATAGTTCCTGCGGATCCAGTTGCCGTACACGACCACAGCCCGGTCCGGACGCCGGCCCATCTCACCGCCCGGGGTGTAGGCATCGCGCTGTCTATGCTTCTTCGCAACAGAATAATGGTTGACCATAGAATCCATATTGCCGGAGGATACCAGGAAGCCAAGCCTCGGTTCACCGAATTCGCGGATCGCATCTTCCTGCTTCCAGTCAGGCTGAGCCAGGAAGCCCACACGGTAGCCGCGGGATTCCAGCAATCTCGTAATGATGGCCGCACCAAAGGAAGGATGATCCACATAGGCATCCCCACAGACATATACGAAGTCCACGCAATCCCAGCCGCGTTCGAGCATTTCCTCATGATTGATCGGCAAAAAATCCGCCATAACTACTTTCCTCCCGCCGGGAACCACCTCCCGGCTCACACGTATCCCCTCTGCCGGATACATCTCTAAATGTTAATCATAACATAATCACTTCCCGTGAGCAAGAACAAGCCCCGGAGAAGGCTCTCCGAGGCTTGCAGATCTTTCTCATATTCCCACATCATTCTGCCAGGCAGAAGGTCATGTGTACCGGATCATGATCCGAATAGAGGTAACCGGTGTAGATATTCTCGTAGGATGTCATCTCCACATTGTCGGAGATGATGAATCCGTCCACCGTAACCAGGAAGTCATCGCCGCCTTCCACATAGGGACGGTCGGCATTGCGGCAGCTCTCAGAGAGAGCATCCTCCTCTTCCTTGCTGAGAAGGTCGAGCGCCACATGAAGTTCATCGCAGAAGTAGCTGCGATCCAGAGGTGTCGCCCAGCTGGACTCGCTGTCCTCCGCGTCCGTGCGCATGTTGTGGTTAAAGTCGCCGCCGCAGATCACATAGTTGCCGGCTTCCACCTCACGGTTCATATCCTCGGACAACATCTGAATCTGCCCCTCACGCACAGCTGCCTCATTCGTGTAGGCAGACAGATGTACACAGAAGATCACCAGCTCCTTCCCGTTATCCACAGGAATCCGATTGATCGTATAGCAGCGGTCCAGATCGATCAGCTTAGAGACGCTCTCCGAGATGGGAAGACTTCTACGCAGAGAATCCGTGATCTCATACTTCGAGTAGAGGGCCAGGCCCGCCAGCGTCTTGCCATGAGGCTGAGTGAAGGGATAGAACAGGAAGGCCGAATCATAGTTCACGGCGAAGGCACTGTAGTAACCGTTCAGTGTCGCATCGATGATTTCCTTCTGATCGATATGATAGCTTCTGGTGGCATCCCGGTCGATCTCCTCGATAAGAACAAAGTCAGGGTCATAGTTCGCCGCCAGAGCGGCCGCTCCCTCCACTGTCTCACGGCAGAGCTCCTCACTGAGTGCCCAGGATTCCGTCCCGCCATCCATGAAAAAGGAAAACTCGGGAACATAGGCACCGAAGCCGATGTTGTAGGTCATGATGTCATATTCTTCCCCTGCAGTCAGGACATCGGAATCTTCCTGCGCCTTCTCCGGCACATCGACTGTGACAGGTTGATTATCCTCGATCCGGTGATAGGTCAGGAAGACATATCCCACATAGATCAGTACGACAGCGAGAAGTCCCAGCAGGACTGCCGCCGCAACGCGCAGCACTTTCTTCATACCATCCTCCATCCTCATCTACTTGATAAAGTAAGAGATGACCTTGTTCAGGTCCTCCATCGTCTCTTCGTTGTCCTCATTCTCCACCGCATCCTGAATGCAGTTCTCAATATGCTCCTGCAGGATGATTCGGGAGACGCCGCTGACGGCAGAACGGACTGCAGCAAGCTGGATCAGGATCTCCGAAGGATCCCTGTCATCCTCAATCATCCGCTTGATGGACTCCATATGGCCGATTGCTCTGGACATGCGATTCATCAGTGCCTTCTTCTCTGTGGGCAGCGCCTTGTTCCTGTGACCCATCGAAGGATCTCTCATGTCATAGGAAGTTACCTTATCGGAATCCATGTGCGTCACCGTCCTTTCTTTCAACTGAAACGATATTATTCTATCTCGATTCTGCGCATTTCTCAAGCCCCCACCGGGGATTCCGGAACGAGCCCTCCCGGCTCTGTATCTTATATACAGCACGGATGCGTGAGGCGCTGGAGAACGGAAAGCAGGGCACACTCACCAATCACGGGCCTCTGCACCATAACAGAAAGGATCCGCAGGGAGCCTTGATCACTTCCTGCGGATCCTTAAGATCTCATTCTTCCTGCAAGCCATCTGCCATACGGTCAGCACAGCTCACTGAGCTTATATCTCTTAGTTCTGGGTCTGACGGATTGCAGCCTCTACCACATGTCCTACCAGAACGGAGGTGGTAACGGTTCCTACACCGCCGGGAACAGGGGTGATACCATCAACGATAGCATCTGCCTCTGCGAAGTTGCAGTCGCCGCAGAGCTTACCCTCTGCATTCACATTGATACCTACATCGATGACGGTCTGTCCGGGAGCGAAGTACTCCTTGCCAACTACCTCTGCTCTGCCTGCTGCTACGATCAGGATATCTGCCTCACGGCATACAGCGGGCATATCTACGGTCTTGGTGTGGCAGATCGTAACGGTAGCATTCTTCTTCAGAAGCATCATAGCTGCGGGCTTACCTACTACCAGGCTGCGGCCTACAACGACAGCCTTCTTGCCCTTGCAGTCGATGCCGAAATGGTCCAGGATCTCCATGCAGGCACTGGGAGTGCAGGGAGGGAAGCCCTTCTTCTGACCGGTGAATACACCAACCATAGAGCCATCCGTGATACCATCCACATCCTTCTCGGGATCCAGAGCCTGGCATGCTTCCTCTTCATTCAGATGCTTGGGCAGGGGACGGAACATCAGAACACCGTGAACACCGGCATCCTTATTCACTTCATCGATGGTGGCAAGCAGGGTTGCCTGATCTACATCTGCGGGAAGCAGATACTGCTTCACAGCTACACCCAGCTTCTCACAGCGCTTCATAGCGCCTCTCTCGTAAGACAGGTCATCGGGTCTCTCTCCGACACGGATGATACCCAGGGTAGGGTTCACACCCTTGGCCTTCAGATCTTCTACCTGACCGATAATTCTCTCATTCACGGCTGCAACTACTTCTGCGCCCTTTAATACTTTAGCCATCTCACTCTCTCCTTATACTGTTCTTAGAAGCGGCCCTTCACGTCTGCAAAGATCGCATCTGCCTTCGCGGTATAGTCATCGATCATCTTGTTCGCCTTCGCATTGATCTCCTCAGCGTAAGCGCGATCCTTCATGGACTTGGTGTTGATGAACACGTTCAGACTTGCGCCATTCAGAGCAGCGCGGCAGCAAGCCACACCAACACCAACATCGGAGATGGCAATCGCCGTACCCTTCGCAGCGAACTCTTCCAGCAGATCGATGGACTCACATACCTTCTCCATGATCTCCATAGGAACTGCGCAGGCATCCTTCAGGCAGATCTCCATCACGCGAGCCTTCTCCGCCTTCTCTTCCTCGGTATTCTTAGGAAGACCGTAAGCCTTGGACAGGGGTTCGAAGCTCTCGGCATCCTTGTCGATCAGTTCAAGCAGTTCCATCTGCAGCTTGTCAGCCTTCGCCTTCAGAGCGATGATATCATCCTGAACATCGGCATACTTCTTCTTACCTACGGTCAGGCTTCCTACCATGTTGCCCAGAGCCATACCCAGAGCACCAACCAGCGCGGAAGCTCCTCCGCCGCCGGGTACCGGTGCCTTGGAGGCAAGAACATCTACGAACTCCTTACAGGTGTTTTCATACATTGCCATAGTAACATACTCCCTTCAAGTAAAATCACGTACGTTTGTTATTTTATTGACATACTTGTATCATAACATATTTTTATCATTATCTCAATCTTATTCCTATAGAAATATATGGCAAATACGTCTTTTTCTTCCAAATGCTCAGACCAAGTTCCGTAATATACGATAGACAAAGCAAGCCCCGGGAGAGCTTCCTCTGCGCATCCTCCCGAGGCTTATTCCTAATGCTTCAATTCTATCGGTAAAATCAGATTCCGAGCAGCTTCTTCATCGCACGCGTTACATCGCCTACCATGTAGAGAGAACCGATGGAGATAACAGGTCTCCTTCCCCCGGCGATCTCCAGAGCAAGACGGCATCCATCTTCAATCGTCTCAGCTGCCGTCGCCTTCGCTCCGCCGGCCTGCAGTCTCTCAGCAAGCTCCGCTGCCTTCATGGAACGGGGATTGTCCGGAGTCACCGTAACGAACTCCTCCGCGAGAGGCATCATGGTCGGCAGAATGTTCTCCACATCCTTATCTGCCATCACGCCCATGATGACAACCAGCTTCGTGCCCTCAAAATAGTTCCTGATGCTCTCAGCGGTTGCTGCGATTCCGTGAGGATTGTGGGAACCATCGACGATCACCATAGGGTTCTCACTCAGGATCTCGAAGCGGCCGGTCCAGTAGGTCTTGCGCAGACCCTCACGGATGGCCTCATCGCTGATATACCAGTTGTTCTTATGATCGAGGACTTCCATGGCCTGAATCACGACAGCGGCATTGTAGAGCTGATACATACCGGCAAGCGGCAGCTTCAGATTACGGAAGCCGTTATAGTCGAAGATCTGACCATCCAGCTGATTGAGTACAGGATTCAGAGAATCATAATCGGGCTTGTAGAGACGGCAGTTTCTCTCCGCACAGATGCGTTCAAAGACAGCCTCTGCTTCAGGATCGCGGCCATAGACAACAACGTCTCCGCCTTCCTTGATGATGCCCGCCTTGGTCTCAGCGATCTCTGCAATCGTATTGCCAAGGAATGCCGTATGGTCCAGACCGATGGACATGATCACAGCAAGCTCCGGACAATCGATCACATTAGTGGAATCCAGAAGGCCGCCCATGCCTACTTCAAGAACCACAATATCGCACTCTGCTCTTACGAAGAACTCCATCGCAAGCGCTGTGATGATCTCGAATTCCGTAGGAACGTCTGTCATCTCCTCTGCGTAAGGCTTGATATACTCGGTCAGCTCCGCCAGAACATCGTCTGCAATCATCTCACCATTCACCTGCATTCTCTCATTGAAGCGGTGAATAAAAGGGGATGTATAGAGACCCACTTTATACCCGGCCTCCTGCAGGATCGATGCCATCATGGAACAGCAGGACCCCTTGCCATTGGTACCTGCTACATGAATAAACTTCAGCTTCTTATGGGGATTGCCCAGCTTCTCAAGAAGTTCCGTCGTTCTCTCCAGACCCGGCTTGCTTCCGATCCAGTTCACGTTGTGGATAAAAGCCATTGCCTCATCGTACGTCATCATGATTCTCCCTCCATGACAGGTAACAATTGTCACCAAATCCTTCACACTAATTTATATATTATATATACACAATTTGTATTTATGTGGGTTACTCCCTAATTTTCAATAGTATAAAGGTTTTTTCAAGGAAATCAAGGGGTTTCTGACCGATTTTGAGCATTTGCGCGATTCTTTTTCGACCCGTTTTATAATTTTTTGCTAATTATCACACTTTTATTGTGAACTTGCCAAAGTTCTTTTTCGACACTCCTCCACTTATATTTTTCCCTTATAAAGCAATAAGGGAGTCTGCCTCATGACCGATTCCGCAAGCGGCTTAATATCCCTGCGGCATGACCGGGCCATCACTGACCTTACTCAATGAAGCAGCTTCTTCCGCTGTTCCAAATAACACATATCCTGCAGAATTGCTTGTAAGATAAAGATAACCATCTACCCTCTCCAACGTCATATAATGACCCTCGAAATATACAGCACTACCTTCCTCCAGAATAATCTCTTCATCTGTTGTATACAAAATATATGTATGATTAGTACCCTTACGAGAGATAGCAAGATATACTTC
>R17__coassemble_453_pt1 | contig 19884 bp, 17 predicted proteins | sample R17__metabat2_low_PE_029 | metagenome-assembled genome bin R17
TTATTGAAATACCGACGTCTTCTCCCAAAACAGAGCAGCCCATTATGACTGCACCTGCAGCCATTCTTAAAGCTGGCAGTATCTCGGTCGAGTTATAGAACTGTTCAAGTACAGCTTTTCCGTGGCCTTCAGCGACCCATACAACAGTGTGCTTGACACAGAGCAGTTTTTTGCATAAGGTATTATACCCACAATCATGCCGAAGCCTCTCTTTTATCCACTTATTCGCTTTGTTTTTTTGCAAAAATGATACACACAGGACTTCCGGTATGGATCGTCTGGTTTGTGTAAACAAGTGTGCCGTCCGCCTGAATCTCGTATTGAACGATGGTATCCCCGCGCTCGTTGGCAACGTAGAGATATCGAGACTCAGGATCGCATCCCAGGAATCGGGGAAAATCGCCCATGGATGGCATAAAACCAATAGATGTAAGCTTTCCGCTGACAGAATCCACACGGTACATGGCAACACTGTCGTGACCACGGTTGCATACATAGAGATATCGACCGTCCTTAGTAATGTCGATACCACTGGCAAGGATCAGCTTGGGATCTGCACAATTATCAGGCAGTGTCTGGGACGTCTGGAAGGGCGTCATTCTGCCGGTCTCAGAGTCCAGAACATAGGATAGAACCACATTGCGGCGCTCGTTGACCTGATAGACGAAACGATTATTGGGATGAACGGTGACGTGACGGCACTCATCCAGATTTCTCCCTCCCAAAGCGAAGACAGGGGTGAAACCCTTCTCGCCATCGAAGATGAACACATTGACGCCGTATTTTGCTCCGGTCGTGATATCGCGGCCACCCTTAGCAGATACAATCAGGAAATTTTCCTCGCGATCATAATAGATTTGATGGGGGCAAGAATTCTTCCCCTCTTCTGCTCCGGGGAGATAATGGTCAAAGGCAACTTCTCCCAGTGTACCATCCCCATTGCGGCGAACCGCAATGATATTCTCCGTGCCAAGACAGGCAATCAAGATAAAACGATTGGTCTTGTCCGGAAGCAGATATACCGGATTCTGACCGGGAATTGCAACTGTATTCAGATAAGTCAACCGTCCGGTCGCGTGGTCAATCTTCAGCGCACTGGCACTGCGCAGATCGCCATGGACGGTATACAGATAGTCACCTGTTTTGTCGAAACACAGATAGGACGGATTCTCCAGCCCATCCACCGTCTGCAGATGGTTCCAGATTCCGGTGCTGACATCCGCTTCGTACACTTCGATACCGTTGCCGCGTGCCTTCCGCTCGCGCGTGGTACGGGATCCGACATAGATATAATTCTTCATATATTACCTTTCCTCTCCAGTTAGTGTTCCGGTCCGGAACCTTTGTAGTTATCTGCATTATAACAAGACACATGGATTGGAGAAAGAAGGATTATTCTATGTGAATATAGAGTACTCCTATGAAGGGGTAAGTTTTGCGTATTAGCAGAATTCGGAGGCGGATGCTATAGTAGCATCAGAATGAAGAAAGGATGGACATCACTATGCCTGCAAATGAAACCAACGAGCGAATCACCGCAGATCAGGCGGTAACAAAGATGACTGAACGAAGATCGGTGCGTGCCTATCGTAACGAACATATCCCAGAGGAAATCCTGGATCGAATCCTTAGCGCAGGAATCACAGCTGCAACTGGAGGGAATCTGCAGCCGTACTCGATTCTGGTGGAGAAGGATCCGGAGCGAAAGGAATGGCTGTCGGAGATTCTGCATTACCCATTTGTAAAGAATGCAGACATATGTCTGATATTCCTGCTGGACTGGCACAAGTTGGAGGTCTACAGCCACTGCCGGAAGGCTCCTTTTGTTGAACATGCCAGCACCAGCCACTTCATGATCGCATGGGATGATACACTGGCAGCCGTGCAAGCGACGGAGACAGCCGCATGGCTTTACGGCGTGGGATCCTGTTACATCGGGCATATCATGGATTGCGTGGAGGAATTGACCGAGAAGTATCATCTGCCAGAACATACCTTCCCGGCGATTCTTCTGACGCTGGGATATCCCAAAACCATGCCGCCTAAGACACCGAAGCTGGCAAAAAAAATGGTCGTTTTCGAAGGAGATTACCCGCAGTTGACAGAGGAAGAGATCTGTGCTGCTTATGATGCCAAGTATGTGGGAAGAAAGCTCACAATTCCAAAGAATACGGAAACTGCGAATGCAATGATTGAGAAGTTCCGACGTGCACTGCATTATTCTTATAATGACGAGCAGACGGAGCAGATCGTCCGTGAAGTGCAGGACCGAGGATATGTGAACGAGATTCAGCGTCTCTTCGGTCTGCACTATCATCCGGAACGTGAATTGGGCAATCAGCTCTCGACGAAGCTTGCAAAAAAAGGATTGACGCCTTTTGGCGAATAGGATCAGCGATTCTCACGAATCGACTCGGCAATCTGACGAATCAGGGACTTTTGTTCCCGGCTGAATTTGTGCGTACCGGCCCATGCCATCACATAATCGATCTTCATGAGCGGACTATCCACCAGGAAACATTCACATTCACTGCTCAGGAAACTGATCTCTGTTGGGATATCGAATAGGAGCATGGCGGCGTGGTTACGGTTGACCAATCGACATCCGGATCGCACACTGGAAACTTCCTGAATGATCGATGGCTTCTTCGCGGCATCTGCGAAGAAGTGATCGAAGGCCGATCGGATACTGCGTCCTTCCGGGAAGACGACGAAGGGAAGATCGTAGAGAACCAACGGGGACAGGTGTCGGTACTTGTCCCCGGGGATCGTGTATGCCATAGAATCGGTGATACGGTCCTTATGAAGTGCCAATAGGAACTGGTCCTTGTAGATAAGCTCTGTACGAAGGGTTGGCATCTCCATGGAATGATTGACAAGAATGACATCCAACTCTCCGGAGGCTGCCTTCCGGATCAGGTTCTTCGATGTATCAATGTTAATGTCGACGGTGATGGAAGAACCATTCTGTTCTACACTATCATATATCACACCAAGGAACTGCTCGCTTCGCCCGTTGGTCATGCCGAAACGCATGTGCTTATCCTTGCTGCGATGAAGCTGCTCCAGTTTCTCCATGAGTTCATCATCAAGTGCGGCGATGGAGCGCGCATAGTCCACGTAGAGTTCTCCCTCCGGTGTCAGCACGCGGCTGTTTGGTTCAAAAAATTGAATATTCAGTTGTTTTTCCAGATTATGGATATAGGCGCTGAGGGATGGCTGGGATATATAGAGAGCCTCTGCTGCTCGGGAATATGAACCGCAGTCGACAACTGCAATCACATAACGAAAATCTTTGATATTCATAAATCTTCTCCTTGTAATCTATTGGCAGTGTCAAATAATGCCGGTCTTTATTTCAAAATCTTTTATCAACAATCCGACCTATATTATTTGATACTACTAATTATTATAGACATTTTCTGTCGAATTCTTCCAATATATTCTCTTCATACCCTATAGATTTTTCCTTCACAGCTCAAGTTTTTGCGTATTTTACGCCGAAAAAAACATCTGTTACCCTTAGATCAGGATGATGATCCTTCAGGGGAATGTCGATGCGGCAACGGAGGATCGTACATCATTTTCAATCAAAATATATGGAGGACAGAAGAATGAGTAATCCCGAAAACGCAGTAAAAGTAGCCGAGAAGCTGGCTGACTATTCCCTGAACCTGACTTATGACAAGATTCCGGATAAGACGATTCACGAAGCGAAGAGAATGTTGCTGGATACGCTGGGCGTAACCTTTGCTGCGAAGGAAGCAGAAGCGGTAAAAATCATGTGCAAAGTTGTTGACAATTTCAAGACCGAGGGTGCTTCCACGATTATCGGAAGCGGCAAGAAGACCCTGCCCCAGTATGCAGCCCTGACCAATGGATGCATGACTCGTTTCTGGGACTATAACGATGGTTACGGTTTCCCGATGGGTAAGATGGTTGCGGCCAGTCATCCCAGTGAGATCATCCCTACCTGTCTGGCAATCGGTGAAGCAGAAGGAATCAGTGGTAAGGAACTGCTTACTTCAATCGTCCTGGGCTATGAGCTGTCCGGACGTATCCTCCGATCCATCGAGAAGAAGTCCCTGGAGGCTAGAGGCTTCAATATGGATACCCGCGGAAGCTTTGTCAGCCCACTGGTTGCAGGAAGCATCATGAAACTGACCAACGAACAGATGCAGAACGCGCTTGGTATCGCCGGAAGCCGAGACATGATCTTGGGTATTCTGGATACCGCAGGTGAAGTAAACACCATGGCCAAGAATATTCGTCATGCCTACACAGGACACACCGGGATCCTCGCATGCATGCTGGCGAAGGAAGGCTTTACCGGACCTGTGAGAGTTCTTGAGGGAGAGAAGGGCTTCAATGAGACGATGCTGCAGGGAGATATGAACTTTGACACACTGATGAACGGTCTCGGTCACTTTATTCTGGACGATGCGGAGTACAAGGTCCTTGTGGCAAGCCGTACCGCGTCCGGCCACATCTTTGCTACCCTGGAGAATGCCAAGAAGGGCAATATCAACCCCGCAGATATCGAGAAAGTCGACATCTATGCATCCACTCGTGTATCCGAGCATACCGGAGATCCTTCGAAGAAGTATCCCTTCAACAAGGAAAGCGCTGACCACAGTATCTACTTCCTGACTGCCGTTGCCCTGATTGATCGTGCCGTTGGATTAAATCAGTACACGACAGAGAAGTACAACGATCCCGCAGTCAAGGAACTGATCGGCAAGGTTGTCGTACATGCAGATCCCGAAACCTTTGATCTGCATCATAAGGCAGGAGGTCGCTCCGTTGTAACCATGAAGGACGGAACTGTATATGAGACTACGATTCTGGAACCTCTCGGCGATAACACGACCAATCCGGTATCCGATGAAGGTCTGGAGGAGAAATACTTCGACTGTGCGACCCGCGTCATGTCCCGGGAAAAAGCTGAAGAGATCAGAAACGCAATCTGGAACATCGATTCCTACGATAATATTCAGGACTTCATGAAGATCCTGCAATTCTAATCACCTGTGATGGAGGATAAGAAATTGTCAGAAAACCTAACCAGAAGAATCATCCGCGAACATCTGGTCTCCGGGGAGATGATCCCCGGAGAGGATATCGCACTACGAATCGATCAGACACTGACACAGGATGCCACGGGAACGATGGCATATCTGCAATTCGAAAGTATTGGCATCCCCAGAGCCAAAACAGAACTGTCTGTCAGCTATGTCGATCACAGCTGCCTGCAGGTGGGATTCCGCAATGCCGATGATCATCGTTTCCTGCAGACGATTGCTGCCGGTCATGGAATCATATTCTCAAGACCCGGCAATGGCATCTGCCATCAGCTCCATATGGAACGCTTTGGCGTTCCGGGCAAGACACTACTGGGATCCGACAGTCATACTCCTCATGGTGGATCGATGGCAATGCTTGCCATGGGAGCCGGCGGTCTGGATATTGCGCTTGCCATGAGCGGTCAGCCCTTCCATGTGAAGATGCCCAAGGTCGTAGGTGTCTGTCTGACCGGGCAGTTGAAACCCTATGTTGCTTCCAAGGACATCATTCTGGAGCTGCTTCGTCGGTTCAGTGTTAAGGGCGGTGTCGGCAAAGTATTCGAATATTACGGTCCCGGTGTTGAGACCCTCACGGTTCCGGAGCGTGCCACCATCTGCAATATGGGAGCGGAGCTGGGATTGACAACATCCGTCTTCCCTGCCGATGAACAGACCCGGCATTTCCTGGAAGCCCAGGGAAGGGGGCGAGATTTTTGCAATCTTCCCACAGGCGAAGGCTGTGAATACGACGAAATCATTGAAGTGGACCTTTCAGCGCTGGAGCCAATGGTGGCACAGCCCCATATGCCTGACCGCGTGGTTCCGGTATCCGAGCTGTCCGGAATGAAGGTGGATCAGGTATGGATCGGTTCCTGCACCAATGCCAACTATCACGATATGGTTCAGGTCGCTAAGATTCTGAAGGGAAAACACATCTCTCCCAATGTCAGTCTCGGTGTGAGCGTAGCCTCCCGTCAGATCCTGCATATGCTGTCGGAAGAAGGCTATCTCAACGATATTATCGATGCGGGCGCCCGCATTCTGGAATTGACCTGCGGCGCCTGCGGCGGAGCCGGTTTCTCACCTAATTCGGCCGGAATCTCCGTGCGAACCAACAATCGCAACTTCGAGCGGCGCTCCGGAACCAAGGATGCAGGGGTATACCTGGTGAGCCCTGAGACGGCAGCAATGACAGCGCTCAAGGGAAGCCTCTCTACCGCAGAGGAAGCTGCCGACCTCCTTGCCGGATACAGGGAGCCGGATCATTTCGCAGTCGATGACAGTATGTTTATCCGTCCGGTCGCTGAAGGAGAGACTGTCGAGGTCATCAAGGGACCAAATATCAAGGAACTTCCTCAGTTCAGCGAATTGCCGGATGAATTGACCGGGGAAGCTGTGATGAAGGTCGAGGACAACATCACAACGGATCACATCATCCCTGCGCTACCGGATATCGTAGCGTATCGTTCTAACATTCCGGCAATCTCTGAATACCTGTTCAGCGGAATCGATCCGAACTTTGCAGCTCGTTGTAAAGCAAAGCACGGCGGTTTCATCATCGCCGGCAAGAACTATGGACAGGGATCCAGCCGTGAACATGCGGCTCTGGGTCCGAAGTATCTGGGAATCAAGGCTGTCTGCGCGGTTTCCTTCGCACGTATCCACAGTCAGAATCTGGCAAACTTCGGTGTACTGGCGCTTGAATTCAAGAATGAAGCAGATTATGCGAAGATTGATCAGGGAGATCAGCTGAAGATCAGCGGACTGGATCACGATCTTGAAGCCAACTCCATCGTTCTGGTAAATGAGTCCAAAGGTGAAAGCTACGAGATGATACATCATCTGAGCCCTTACCAGATTCAATCCATCCGCGCCGGCAGTATCCTGACACTGGCAAGGAAATCAGCAGAAGCAAACTAAAGGAGATTACAACCTATGAATAGATGTAAAGTATTTGTTCCCTATGGTGCGTTGGGAACCGGTATCAGTGATGAAGCCTTCGCCAATGGCGTGGCCATGCATCCGGATGTCATTTCCGTCGACGGAGGATCCACCGATTCCGGTCCCTACTATCTGGGAAATGGAAAATGCAAATATGCAAGAGAAGCACTGAAGACAGATACCCGTCGTATGATTGAAGCTGCGCATGAGCTTCACATCCCGATCACAATAGGCAGCTGCGGAACCTGCGGTGTCGATGAGGGAGTTGACTTCATGGAAGATATCTGCCGCGAGATTCTGGAAGAAAAGGGTTGGTCCATGACGATCACCAAGATCTATACCGAGCAGGATAAAGAGACGATGAAGAAAAAGCTTCGTCAGAATAAGATCCATCCTCTGGGAACCCGCGTGGAAATCACCGAGGAGATTCTGGAGAGTTGTTCGCATATAGTTGCCGCGTCCGGCGTAGAGCCATTCATCAAAGCACTGAAAGATGGTGCAGATATCGTTCTGTGCGGACGTGCCACGGATACGGCGGTTCTTGCGGCAATGCCCCTGATCATGGGATGCAGCGAAGCAGCTGCCTGGCATGGTGCAAAGGTCTGTGAATGCGGTGCACTGTGCAGTACCAATCCTCAAAATGGCGGCATCATGTTCACGGTTGATGAGACCGGATTTGAAGTCGAGGCAACCGCATCCAACAGCACCTGTACGCCATACACCGTTTCCGCTCATTTGCTGTATGAGAATGCAGATCCTTTCTACTTGGTAGAACCCGGTGTGGTGGTTGATACTACGCAGGCAGTATATACGCAGTTGGAGAATGGTCGCGTGCGCGTAGAGCAGTCTCGAATCAAGCATTCCGATGTCTATACCATGAAGCTTGAGGGTGCCGGTCCTGCAGGATTCCAGACAATCACACTGGTCGGTATCCGCGATCGTATGATCATGAAGAATCCGATGAGATGGCTGAACAATCTGCAGGAGTTCGTCCAGAACAAACTGGATCGTCTGGGCTTTGATCGCAGCCGCTATTCTTTCTCCCTTCGCCCCTATGGCTACAATGCAGTGTATGGCGGCTCAGTACCGGAAGGTTATGTACCCAATGAGATTGGTGTTCTGTTGACTGTCACTGCGGATGAACAGGCGCTGGCAACTCAGATTGCAAAAGTCATGAATCCTCATCTGCTGCACTTTGAAGTTGCACCGAACCGCCCGACGCCTTCCTTCGCCTTCCCCTTCTCCCCTGCAGAGGTAGAAAAGGGACAGATTTATGAATTCAAACTGTACCATGTGATAGAGCTTGAGGATCCTTTTGATGCCGTGCACATGACGACAAATCAGATCAATGGAAAAGGAGGCAAGAACTAATGGCAACAATCGGTGAAACCGCTTATTATGTAAGATCCAAGAACGCCGGCCCTTTCTGGGTTACCGTTGATATCTTCTGTGGAGAAAAGAAGGTTTTTGACAAGCTGTGCGCTTCTCCTTCCATCACACCTGCGAAAATCGCAGAAGTGTACGGGGTAAAGGAAGAGGAAGTAAAACTATTCTTCATTGAAAACCTGAACGTAATCAAAGTATCCTACCCCCGGGTACAGCCCCAGGGGCAAAAGTATGAACGCGATATGCATGCCGGTCAGCAGTATGTTCAAATTGCAGAGGTTGAAGTATAATTAACAGGAGGAGAACAATATGGAGAAGAAAAAACAGAGACAACCGATGGATCCCCTGGTTGTTGTATTCCTGATTACAATATTCGCGGTTATATTAACTTATATTATTCCTGCCGGAGGATTCGCCGAGAGTACCGATGAAGCGGGCAACACGATCATCGATCTTGCTACGTTCGCTTTCATGGAGAAGACCCCAGTCAGCTTCCTGAAGGTCCCTTCCCTGATGATGCAGGCTTTCGAAAAATCAATCAGCATCATCGTCCTGATCGCTGCAGGATCCGGAGCATTCGAAGTCATCCGCAGAACCGGCACCATCGATGCCATCATTGGTATGACTCTGGAAAAAACCAAGGGCAATGGAAAGATCGCAATCTGGATCGTATCCATCATCTTCGTACTTCTTTCCTGCACGACCATTCCTCATGTTTTCATCCCATTCACTCCCATGTGTATCTCGCTGGCACTGGCTCTGGGCTATGATGACTTCACCGGAACTGCTATGATCCTGCTGTCCACAGTTGTCGGTGCTATCGGTGCACCCATCACCCCCGGTACTGTAGCTGCACAGAGTATGTTGGGTCTGCCGGCTTACTCCGGTATCGGCTATCGTTTCGCAATCATGCTGGTGTTCTATCTGATCACCATGTTCTATCTTATTCGTTATGCGGAGAAGGTAAAGAAGGATCCCGCGCTCAGTGTCGTTGCAGATATGGATGAAAGCCGTCGTAAGGAAATCTCCGGATACAATGTTACCAACTATCCCAAGATGAGCGGTTCCCACATTCTGGTTCTAGTAGTTATGTTGATCTGCTTTGGTGCACTTATCGTCGGAGGCTTCAAGTTTGACTGGGGCAACTACGATATTGCGGCAGCATTCTTTGTGATGGGTGCTCTTTGCGGCCTGATTGGCAAGATGACTCCTTCGAATATCTCCAAGGGTTTTGTGGCCGGTGTTAAGGCTCTGACCAGTACCTACATCATCATCGGTATGGCTACCTCTGTAACCAGCATCCTGTCCGGCGGAAATATCATCAACACGATCATCTATTATATGTGTCGCGGTCTGGAGAACTGGCCCATCATTCTGATGCCCGTTGGTATTCTGATTGCAGTCGCTATCGTCAACCTGTTCGTTCCTTCCCTGAACGGCAAGATGCCTCTGCTGTTCCCGATCCTTGGACCCGTTTGCAAGGTGCTCGGCATCAATCAGCAGTTGCTCAGTGTAACCTATACCTTCGGTGATTCCTTCACCAACTTCGTCCTTCCTTATAACAGTGGTCTGGTCGGATTCCTGGAGGCCGGACATGTAAGCTTTACGAACTGGCTGAAGTTCTTCAAGGGCCTGCTAGTAGTATGGTTTGGAGTAGGTGCGCTTATCCTGATCATCCTTCAGATCGTTGGTATCGGTCCATTCTGATTTTACATCGTTTAAGACCGGGGACGGTTCTAAAATGGCTGAACAATCTTTCCGCCATCCCAGAACCGTCCCCGATCTTTTATTCTGCTGCCCGAAGCAGCTGCCTGGTATATTCCTGCTGTGGATGATTGAAGAGCTCCTCCACAGTATTCATCTCCACGATCTCGCCGTTCTTCATCACCATAACTTTGCTGCAGATCTGATATACTACATTGAGGTCATGGCTGATAAAGATATAGCTGAGTCCCATATCCTTCTTTAAGTCTACGAGAAGCTGCAGGATCTGTGCCTGGATCGTTACATCGAGTGCGCTGACCGGCTCATCTGCAATTACCAGACTCGGCCTTGTGATGAGAGCTGATGCTATGCTGACTCGCTGACGCTGTCCGCCCGAGAGCTCCCATGGCTTTCTGTTGATATAATCACCGCTGAGGCTGACCCTTTCAAGCATCTCCAGGACCGCTTCCTTACGCTGCATCTGAGTCATGCCTCCCGCAATGCGCAGCGGCTCTTCCAGTATCCACCCGATCGTCCTGGATGGATTTAAGCTGCTGAATGGATCCTGAAATATCATCTGCGGGCGCTTGCAGCTGCAGATGATCTCGCCGTCATAATCCTTATTGATACCCAGGATCGTACGTGCAAGGGTCGTCTTGCCGGTACCGCTCTCACCTACCAGCCCAAGGATCTCGCCCTCATAGAGATCGAAGGAAACATCTTTAAGGATCTGTTCTTTTCTGCTCCGGAAGCTTAGCAGAGAATGATCCTGTCTGTAATAGCTATTCAGATTTCTTACTTTGAGAATCGGCTCAGCTGCCATGGTCTCTCATCTCCTTCTTTCATTACGAACGCATCCTCAGGGTCCGTCTACGTCCCGGACAGGAAGCTTTCCTCTATACCAGCCTCTTATTTCTGGTCGGAATCGCTGCGATCAGTCTCTTTGTATAATCCTGTACCGGATTGATGAATATCTCATCGACATTCCCCTCTTCTACCAGCTTACCGCCCTGCATGACTGCAACATTCTTGCAAAGCTTTCTGACTACATGCAGGTTGTGGCTGATAAACAGGATCGCCATATCGGTCTCGGCATTGAGCTTCTTCAATAGCTCCAGGATCTGCGCCTGAATCGTTACATCCAGAGCAGTTGTCGGCTCATCTGCCAGAAGAAGCTTCGGACGGTTTATGATGGCAGCTGCGATCATGACTCTCTGCAGCATACCTCCGGACAATTCATGGGGATACTTATTATAAACTTCCTCAGGATTCTGCAGTTCGACATCACGAAGAGCCTCCATCGCCTTGGCGCGTCTCTCTTCCCTGGTCATCCCGGTGTGCACACGCAGGCTTTCCTCAACCTGAGGCCCGATCTTCATCGTAGGATTCATGCTGGTCATGGGTTCCTGAAATACGACGGCAACCTCATCTCCCTGCAGCTTAAGCAGTTCCCTGTCGGTAAGTTCAAGGATCTCCTTCCCATCCAGTCGGACGCTACCTGTCACTGCAGCCTGCTTTCGGTTCAACAGTCCGCATATAGTCATAGCTGTCACTGTCTTGCCTGAACCGCTCTCACCCACCAGTCCGAGGATCTCGCCCTCTTCGATGGACAGACTTACGCCATCTACTGCGAAGTGGTCCTCCGGTGCATGATTAAAATGTATCCTGAGATCTCTGATCTCTAAAATCCCGGACATGATCTTCCTCCAATCACATAAATCTCCTCGGAATTCGAGAGTGTCTCCAGCATTCCTTCCAAAACGGAACAGAACACCGTCTACTCCCGCCTGCCTGATTGCTGCAGACCTTCACTCAGCATACTGAATCCAAGGATCAAAAGCACGATAGTAAAACCCGTACCGAGCGCGTACCATGGGCATTTGGCCAGATAGGTCTGTGAGTCATTGAGCATAGAACCTAAGCTGACCTGCGGCGGCTGAACACCGATCCCCAGGAAGCTCATACTTGCTTCACTAAGTATCGCATTATTAAAACCGATCGTGATTGCAGGCAGGAGCACCGGCCACGTATTCGGCAATATGTGACTGAAGATAATGCGCATATTCGATGCTCCCATCAATCTCGCACTCTGAATATAATTCTGGCTTCGCACTCTGGCGAATTCGGACCGCACGATTCGGGCAAAACTCGGGATAAATAAAATTCCGAGCACGATGATGATATTGTAAGTACCTCCGCCGATGACGCTGATGATGACGAGTCCCAGAAGCACGGCCGGGAATGCCGTGATCGAGTCACATATACGTGTGAGGAGCAGATCTGCTATGCCGCCGTAGTATCCGCACAAAGCACCGATGAGGATGCCGCATATACTGCCGATGAGCACTACCGCTATCGCTATGAGAAATGATGTGCCGGCGCCCTGCAGTACTCTTGAGAATACATCTCTGCCCATGTTGTCGGTGCCGAGCAGATGAAGCAGCGATGGTGCCTGAAACTTGGCCTTGCCGTCCATCTGCGTTGGACTATATGGTGTCCACACATAACCCATGAGGATCAGGGCAACCATAAGTGCCGAGATTGCTCCGCCTATATAGAAAAAGGAATTCCACTGTACGTGCTTCTTATTCCCTGTTTTTTTCGATTTTATTACTTTTGCCATATGATTCTCCTTATCGCAGACGCATACGCGGGTCAACGAGCTGATTGATCAGATCGGCCGCGAAGTTGACTACAACGATCCATGCGGCCAGCATTACGACAATGGCCTGCACTACAGGAAAGTCACGGTTATTGATACTTGCAAGCAGCAGTCTTCCGATACCGGGCACAGTGAATACCTGCTCGATAATGATGCTGCTGGTGACGATCTCTGCCATTGAGATGGCAAGGAAGGTAATGACGGGAATCAGAGCATTCCTGAGGGCATGTCTGACAAGGATCTGGGATCTGTTGTTGCCGCGGCTGTGAGCCGTACGGACATAATCCTGTCCCATCTCATTCAGTATCGATCCCCTGAGCATCTTGATCGTCATTGCTATACGCGGTATGGCGGTAGCCATTGCCGGATAGAACAGATAAAGGATACACCCGGATAAGCTCTCATCGAGTGAGACGAAATTCCCCGGGATAAACATGCGAAGAACAATGCCGCATATATAACAGATGAGTACACCGATGAAGAAGGCCGGCACACTCATTACGATCTGGTCTACAGCAGTCACAATCTTGTCTATCACCGGATTCTCCACACTGCCCGCCGCAATACCGAGGGGAATGGAGAATACGATCGTGATGATAAAGGACATCAGTACCAGGAGTGCTGTGACGGGCAGCTTGTCAGACAGCATAGATCTGACCGACAGGCTGTAGGTATAGCTGGTTCCGAAATCTCCTCGGATAAAATCGGTAAGCCAGTTCCAGTAGCGGATCAGTACCGGCTGATCGAGCCCCATCTGTGAGCGGAGCGCTGCTACTGCTTCCGGGGTGGCTTCTGTGCCGAGGATCTTGGTCGTCGGATCTCCCGGAATGATCGAAAACGCCAGGAAGGCAAGGAACGAAACGATCAACAATGTAATAATGAGAGTAAATACTTTTTTTAATATATCTTTCATTCCTTAGCCTCCTTTTGTTTTCATAAGCCTTCGGCCTGCGCCTTCATGCTGTTATCTTTTACTTATTCTCCTACGTATTCGATCGTAGAAAGGTCGATCATGTACATCGGATAGAATGTATATCCGTCATAAGCCGGATTGAGTACTACGAACTCGCCAAGGTCCTGGATATAGACATTGGCAGCTGTGTCGCTTAAGATCTGCAGGCACTGCTTGTAGAGTGCTGTCTGCTCCTCATCGTCTGTACAGGAAGAAGCCTCTGCATAGATCGTATCGTACTCTGTATTATTGTAGCCGATCATGTTGTTGGATGCATCGGAGCACCATCTTCCAAGCATTGCACTGGCAGTCAGGGTGCTGGCTGTGAAGCCTACGATCGTCGTCTCAAAGTCGCGGCCTGCGTATACCTTCTCAAGCCATGTACTCCAGTCGACATAATCGATACTGGCTGTGATGCCGACTTCCTTCAGCTGCTCGATAATGATCTCTGCCATATCGCCATAGGGATGCTCGTAATTGCTGGGTACCGTGATCGAGAACTCGAAGCCGTCCGGATAGCCGGCTTCTGCAAGGAGTTCTTTGGCCTTCTCCGTATCTGCGGCATAGGCATCGGAAAGGCTCTCATCAAAGTACTTGGTAAAGTTTGGATACATGGATGATCCAACCTTGGTGCCGTATCCGCTGGATGCGATCTCGATGATCTGGTCTACATCGATGGCATAGTTCAGTGCCTCACGTACGGTCTGATCGTCAAATGGCGCCACTGCATTGTTCAGATATAAGGCAGCTACCAGGTTCATGTTATCAGACAATACATTGTAGCCGTTGGTCAGAGTCTCGATCTGGTCATTGGTCAGATGATTGACCATGTCGAGGGCACCGCTGTTAAGAGCATTGACCATTGCTGTGGAATCCTCATAGACCTTGATAGTAATATGATCGATCTTCGCCTGTGTTCCGTAGTAATCGTAGTTCTTCTCGAGAATTACGTTCTCCTGAACACTCCTTGAGACGAATTTATAGGGACCTGTACCGATCGGAGCCGTATCGGAATCTGTATATCCGTCGGGAATGATGAATACATTGGACAGATTGGCAACGAAATCGCTGTTCGGCTCTGTGAGTGTGATGATGATCTGATTGCCATCCGCGGTAACTGCGGCATTAGAAAGCGCCGTTACAACGGTCTCTGTAACCGAAGTAGCGGCGCACTGTTCGAACGAATAGAGGACATCATCGGTGGTAACTGCTTCACCATTATGGAAAAGCACGCCATCGCGCAGCGTGAATGTGTAAGTAAGTCCGTCATCTGATACGGTATAATCAGATGCGACAGCGCATACATATTCACCGGAAGCGTCGGCCTTAACCAGACCTTCGTAGATGTTCAACATGACCTCTCTAGTTCCTGCAGCCGTCATCAGATACGGGTCAAGACTATCTAAGTCGTTGGGGATGCCTACAGTAAAGGAAGTGGTTCCGTCATCTGCGGCAGCCCCGGAAGAAGCAGTAGATTCCTCGCTGACAGCCTCCTGTTTCTCAGTTGTCTCTCCGCCGCAACCGCAAAGTAGACACATAGACATCGAAGCTACCAGGAAAAATGCAATAAATCTTTTCATTACGTTTTCTCCTTCCGTCTGATCGGATCTCTCTCGTAATCAGACGTTACTAATGAATACTTCTTCTCCCATTATTAAATTGTCTTGCTTATTATAAGACAAAGAGTTCATATTGGCAATCGTTTTATCCAATCAATGCACGAATCCATCACTTTCGATTGTCAATCATTCATTTTCATGACATAATCCTTCTATAAGATCAAATTACGAAAAGAGCCCGACTTATGAATCAGATCTATTTTATTGCAGATACACACTTCGGAGATGACGCGCTTCGTCGCTATGAAAATCGACCCTTTGAAACGACGGAAGAGATGGACGCTGCCATGATTGCCGGCTGGAACAAGACTGTCGATGCGCAGGACACCATCTACCATCTTGGAGACTTCGGCGCAGCAGGCCGCGAGGCAGAGATCGTAAGACAATTAAGCGGCCGCATCCTCCTGGTAAAGGGCAATCATGATAAGCAATCGAATGAATATTACCGCCAGGCCGGCTTCGCAGAGGTCTATGATCTCCCGGTCCTCTTTGAGAACTTCTGGCTGCTCTCACACGAACCGCTTTATGTGAATGCCAATATGCCTTACGCGAATCTCTTCGGTCATGTACATGCAAGCCCTCTTTACAAGGATTATAGTTCTCAGCATTACTGCGTAAGTGTCGAGCGCATCGGCTACCAACCGGTAGCCTTTGAAACAATAAAAGAGACTGTTGCGAAACAGTCTCTCTCATAGGGATCCTGTAAGTTCCCTTCCGATGATCCATCTTTTACATTCTTCCCTTCAGCAGCGGAGACAGGGGCTTATAAATCAGCATACAGATCACTGCATCGATCAGTCCCTTGATAATAGTAAACGGTACATTGAATACCAGCAGGCACTGAAGGATGCCGGTTACATGTCCGATATGCAGAAGCTCATAAGAGATCGCATCGTAAGCTGCCACGATCACTTCCTTCGCCATGAAGTTGTAGTACACCGGATACACAACGAAGTAGTTGGAGAATACACTGACGATACCCATAATGACAGCTCCTACGACAGCACCGATCACAGCTCTCTTCTTGGTCTTATGATTCTGATAGATCAGTCCTGCGGTGAATACAAAGATGGCACCGAGGATAAAATTGGATAACTCGCCTACGAACATACTCTGTGATACCGTCAGATGCAGGATATTCTTAATCAGGCAGATGATCACTCCGTATACCGGTCCCAGAGCGAAAGCTCCGATTAAGGCAGGCAGGTCAGAGAAATCGAACTTGATGAAGCTGGGCATCAGAGGAATCGCTACCTCAAAGTACATCAGAATAAAGGCTACAGCGGAAAGCATAGCTGTAGATGTCAGGGTACGTGCACTGGTCGTGCTCTTGGTTTTGGTGTTGCCGGACATGTCTGGTCCCTCCTTGAGATTCGTTATTTGAAATGCTTAGGAGAATTCCTCAAAGAAAAAAGCGCCCGGAGACTTCCGGGCGCTTTCTAATCATCGCATATGACTTGAATCAATCAAAGACATACTCGAATCACTTCTCTCATCCAGACTATACTGTCGGTTCCGGAATCACACCGGATCGGCTGCCTTGGCAGTTCACGGACTTCCTGAAGTTCAGGTCACCGTCGGTCGGGAATTACACCCTGCCCCGAAGAATTCTATTCGTATTCCGCAGGCTATTATACAACTTATCGTTAGACTCGTCTACCTGTTTTTTAATAAACATTCGGAAGAACCTACTGGCGGTTCCAGATCTGCTTGAAGGTATGGAAGCGGCCGCAGTAAGCACATTCGAAGTGCTCATCTGCTGTACGGTAGAAGATGGCGGGAACATTCTCCTTGTTGCTCGGATGCGTGATACATGCCTCATTCTTGCAGCACAGGTCATCAAAATTATAGATACGAGGCGGCATATGAAGACGATACTTGCGCTCCACTCTGCCCTCACGGATCACATTCAGGGTACAGCCGGGAGCCACGGAGGCCAGGCGCTTCAGATCCTTGCGTTCCAGGTCCCTGGCATCCGGTCGGAAGATGATACCCTTATAGCTTCCATCGTGACCGCAGCTGATCCACTGACCGCCTCTCTCATCATCCAGTCCCAACACACTGGAGATAAGATTCATATGAGCACGGATCTCCTTGGGACGATCCCCCTTGCAGATATGATCGATCACGAGACCATTCTGAATCGGACGAATCCCTTCAGAATACTCCTTCTCCTTCTTCACAGAGGAAGTCGGAACCTCTTCAATATAGTCTTCTTCCTCCTCCTGAGGAACAGAAACATCTTCGGGAACAAAGTCATCACCGATGGAACCGGCGATCAGACCAATGAGGGTAATACGGCAATAGTAACCATTGATTGACTGACGCTCCCAGCCATTCAGCTCGGTCTCATCCAGCCAGGTGGGGATGGTCGGGTGTTCCTTGTGTCTGGGCAGAGGATGGTAGAATCTGGTACCCGGACGAAGCTTCTTCATGAACTCCTTGCGGAAGGTAATGCTCTGACGAAGGAAGTCCGCTTTCTGAAGTACTCGCTCACCCATGCGCTCCAGCTGAGGGCGGGTGAAGTACCATTTATCCGAGATATCCTCCTGCTGCAGATACTCCTCAATGGAGGCAAACATGCGTACTGTAAATCCATTCTCCAGCATCAATTCCACATAACTCTCCGGCATCTGCAGCTCAGGTGGAGCGATCAGATCCACCTTCACTTCCTTGAAGAGCTTCAGTCCATCTGCCTTGGAGTGTACGGTACGGCCATGGTAAAGGTCACCAACCAGCGCCACATGGATACTGTCGAAGTTCATGTCATTATCTTCCAGGAAGGTAAACTCGTCCAACAGCTCCTGTGTCGGATGTTCATGCTTGCCATCTCCGGCATTGATGAAAGCGGGAGTATAAGGCAAGCCATTCCGGCGGGCATACTCTGCCGTCTCATTGCTCAAATAGCTGGTAAGACCTTCTACGGTGGAACGCACGATAAAGATGGAGTTGCGATAACCGGTAACGGTATTGAAGGTATCCGCGAAGGACTCTCCCTTGTTGATGGAGGAAGCATTGGTCAGAAGTTCATTGACCTTCACATGATGAAACTTGGCTGCATTCTTGAAGCTCTCCTTGGTGCGGGTGGAGTTCTCAAGGAATACCGAGTAGATACCGAAGTCCGGATCATTGATGCGGAAGGAGTCCATCACTTCGTTGTCCCCTGCCAGAATAGCCTTCTTCAGTTCAAAAACCTTCTGAAAGAAGTAACGGCGCTCTGCAATGGAGAAGTCCTCGATAACATTCAAGGATCTGCCTTTGAAAACATTGCTCATGTTTGAAGCCCCTTTCTGCGCCATTCATCGGCGCTTTGCAAAAAAATATGCCGATTCAAAGAGATGAACCGACAACTGAAAACAATATAACAGGAGAAGAAATTCTATAGCCACTCGTAAAAGAAATTCTATTGTAATTCCCAATCGTAATACGCAAGACCTTCCCCTCCTTCACTCATTTTTATTATTATGCGGCAGATGAGCGGCATCTGTCAAGAATAATTTTTTTCAAATAAACAGAGTGAGAACGATCAAGCTTCTGATTTCCCTGTAAAAATAATTTCATTTATCACCGGAGGATGATACAATAGGTACGAAATAAATGATTCATTCGGAGGATTCTCAAGATGAAGTTCATATCCTGGAATATCGATTCCCTTAATGCTGCCCTGACATCGGCTTCCCCCAGAGCCGGGCTTTCCCGACTGGTTCTAGATACCTTATCCCGTGAAGATGCCGATATCATCGCCATTCAGGAGACCAAGCTCCCGACAGCAGGTCCCTCGAAGAAGCATCTGGAGGCTCTGGAAGGTTACTTCCCCGGCTATCAGACTGCCTGGATCAGTTCTGCTCCCCCTGCCAGAAAGGGCTATGCCGGCACCATGATTCTCTATAAGAACGGACTGCAGGCGAAGACGATCATCCCTAAGCTCGGTGCGCCGGATCCCATGGATGAGGAAGGCCGCCTGCTTGCGCTGGAATTCGACAGCTTCTACTTCGTGAATGTCTACACCCCCAATGCCGGAGATGGTCTCAAGAGACTTCCCGAACGTCAGCAGTGGGATGTCCTCTACGCAGACTATCTGAGTGAACTGGATCAGAGGAAACCTGTCATCGCCTGTGGTGACTATAATGTAGCTCACAAGGAGATCGACCTGGCACATCCGGAGAATAATCACATGTCTGCCGGCTTCACCGATGAGGAACGCGAAGGCTTCTCACATCTGCTTGACAAAGGCTTCATCGATACCTTCCGGCTGATCCACGGAGATGTGAAGGACATCTATTCCTGGTGGGGACAGCGAATCAAGACCAGCAAGATCAACAACTCCGGTTGGAGAATCGACTACTTCCTGGTCAGCGACAGAATCAAGGGGCAGGTCGTACGCTCCGAGATGATCGATTCCGGAGATCGCCAGGATCATACACCGATCCTGTTGGAGATCGACCTCTGATATTCGTAGCAAGGCAAGAGACGAGCTCGGTCACGACCGAGCTCGTCTCTTACTTGATGCACAAGCCCGGCAGGCGGCAGACGAGCTCGCTCGTTTGACATCTGCCG
>R17__coassemble_458_pt1 | contig 19683 bp, 19 predicted proteins | sample R17__metabat2_low_PE_029 | metagenome-assembled genome bin R17
GTCTGCCGCCTGCCGGGCTTGTGCATCAAAAAAAGGAGGTGTCTTCCGACACCTCCTTTTTTCAATAAAAATATCTTACAGCTTGATGCCCTTCAGCAGGTCACCCAGGTTCGTGGAAGCCTTGCCATTGTCCTTCCAGTTAGCCGGTCCCTTGTCTTCTCTGGGAGCGCGCTCTGCTCTCTCAGGTCTGGGCTTTCTCTCAGGTGCTTCCTGAAGTGCCTTCATGGACAGGCTCAGCTTGCCATCCTTGATTGCGATCAGCTTAACCTGAACCTTCTGTCCCTTCTCGAGAACATCTGCGGGCTTCTCAACTCTCTTATAAGCGATCTGAGAAACATGCAGCAGACCGGACAGACCGTTGTCCAGATTGATGAATGCACCGTACTCCATCAGGGAATCAACGGTACCCTCGAAAACATCGCCAACCTGGCAAGCTTCCATAGCGGCAGCCTTTGCTTCCTTAGCACGGATCTTCATAGCCTCTCTGGCGGACAGAACCAGCTTCTTGCTGTCCTTGTCAGCCTCGATGATAACAACTTCCAGAGTCTGGCCCTTATACTCTTCCAGATTCTCAACATATCCGGTGGACAGCTTGGAAGCGGGGATGAATCCGCGAACTTCGTCAACGAATGCAACAACGCCGGCCTTAACTGCACTGTCTACCTTAACGGAGAAAACAGTCTTAGCTGCCTTCATAGCTGCGAAATTATCCCAGGTAGGATCCTCAACAACGGGTCCCTTCTCCAGAGATGCTTCCAGCTCAGCGCCAAGGCTCTCCATGGTCTCTGCTTCTTCTACTACTACTTTTGCTTCTTCACACATGCGAAAAACCTCCTACGTACCCATAATCTCCTGTATTTTGTGGTTAAGTGTCAGGACAAGGAATTCATGAACGCAAGAACGCCTCGGGAGTCTGCACTCCACAATGTACGCATTTTAAGATATTATAACATTTCCGATTCACGAATGCAAGACTGCTTTCCCTACATAATGTCACAATACGATGACATTCTCTGTACTAAACCCGATCCTCCGGCCACTCTCTTCGACCGCTCGCTTCCCGGATGCCCATCTGAGCCCGATACTTCGCCACAGTCCTGCGGGAGATCCGGATTCCCATCTCGCGCAGTTGATCTGTAATCTTCTGATCGCTGACCGGATGCCTCTTATCCTCTGCGGCAATGATCTGACGGATTCCTTCTCTGGCCTGCTCAGCCGGATCATCTTCCGGCAGAAGATGAATCTCCTGCCGCATTCCATCTCCCGACGTAAGCAGGTATCCCAGCGGATAGATTCCCCAATGGCACTGCATATACTTATCCTTAAACAGTGCACGAAGTTCCTCCATCGTTATTCCCAGGGTCTCCGCCATCTCTTCGCCGGAGACCTGCTTTCGATACTCTGTTCCGCGGTCGAAGAAGAGCGCCTGTCTCTGAAGAAGGAACTTGGCTGCCGCCACCAGAAGTTCCCCTCGCAGTTCGATCATATCACGCACCCAACAGGCCTGTTCCAGATGATTGCGGATATAAGATGCTGCTTCTGCAGAGAGCTCTGGATCCTCCAGAAGTCCCCGATAGTAAGAACTGATATGAATCCTGGGATAGGAAGTATCATTCAGCATCACCTGATAGTAATCCCGGAAGCGCACCACCGTCACATCCGGCTGCAGATATCGCAGATTCTCTCTTGCGCTGAAGCTGCTGCCGGGCTTGGGATTCAGACGACGAATGATCCGGCAGTTCTCCTCCGCTTCCTCCAGGGAGATGCCCAGCCGAATGGCGATCTTCGCGATTCGGTTCTCCCCCAGGAATTCCAGGCACTCCAGAATGATTCTTCTGGCAATCACCATATCCATCGGCAGCCGATCCAATTGGAGCAGAAGACACTCTCTCAGGTTTCTTGCTCCGATACCGGCAGGATCCGCCGACTGCAGAAGATAGAGGTAGCGGTTCGCTTCTGTCGCAGAGATGCGGAACTTCGCCGCTATATGACTAAGTTCCTCCCCCAGATATCCCCGCTCATCCAGCGAATTCGCAAGAAAGTAGATAACCTCGCGATCCTTCTCTGTCACACAAGCCGGAAGCAATTGAGAACACACAAAGTCCGCCAGGCTATCCTCGGAACTCTCCGGCACCTTCCAGACCTCCGGATCCTCGTCCGCTTCCATATCCTGTTGATAGTAGACGCGGTTCTGTTCATCGGAGGCATCCAGCCAGGCAAGCTTCCTCTGGATATCCGTTTCCCGACTGGTATTCTCTTCCTGTCTTTGCTTCAGTTCCACCAGTGGGTTCTCCATCTCCAGTTTTTTCAGATACTCATTCAGATCCTGACCTGTCATCTCCAGGATCTCCATCGCTCCGGTGATCTTCCCCGCTACCAGAGCATTCGGCACCTCTCTCATCTCCATCAATCTCCCCCTCTATCTCATCCTTATACTACCTCTGTGAAGAAGGTTCCGCAGAACGGACGAACCTTAGCTATCTTTGCTTCCCCTTCCGCAGGTATCTTCGCGTTCTCTACATCAGAAAGTGCCCGGTAACCGGTCAACCATGAGAACAAGTCCTCTATACCGATCTCCAGATCCGGCAGATTGAAGAACTGCTGCTCACGAATCATCTGAGACCCTTCCTCAGTGACACGCCACAGGAAGTCTCCCGCATTCTCCGGGATCAGCGGATCCGTCACCCGAAGTTGAAGTTCCACAGGCTCCGATGCTGTTACAGGGGACAGGAAGGCTTCCAGATTCGTAATGCGTCCCATCATAATCGGCTCTGACATATCTTCCTCCGAGGTCGTGATCATCTGAATCTTCCCGGCACTCTGCCACTTCTTACACATAGCAGCCTCTACGCAGTCTCTGCCTTCCCCGATCTCCCAGCCTTCTGCCAGAATCAGTTCCCGGATCTCTATCGGATCTACTCCCCAACAAGAGAGCACCCCTATCAGACGCCCCTCAGAGAAGATTCCTTCAAGATCTCCCTCTTCCGACTGACACTCAGCGGAAGTTCGTCTCAGATATTCTTCATCACGAAGGGGATACATGGCGAAGCGGCGAGACAGCTCTCTGTCCAGGAAGTCCGCAGCTTCACCAATCTCATCCTGTCGTATCGGTCGGATATCAACCTTCTCGGAACCCACCCAGCTCTGATGCCAGGGGTCTGCGATTTCCCGCTTCCTGCGGTCATAGAAGTAATGAAAGCCAAAGGGGCGATAGATCTCCGGATCCGCGGGCATCAGGAACACAAAGGGAACCCCCTCTGCTCTGCACAGTTCGATACCTTCACGGAGCTGTCCGCGCATCAGTCCGCGGTGTCTGTACTCCGGACGAGTTGCCACCGCAACCAGATAATAGCTCTCCCATATCTCACTGCCTGCTTGCACCCGATAAGGATTCCAATGGATCATAGATACCAGCTTCCCGCCGGCATGTCTGGTCTGAATCCAGTTATGTGAGCTCTTCCACTGCTCATAATAGTCCAGAAACTCTGCAGAATCTTCCGGGAAGATCTCCTCCCACAGAGCCCTTGCCTCCTCGATTTCTCTCCTTACAGGGAGGCTGTACCATTGTCTTGTTCTATTCTTCATGCTCCCTCCTGCATGTATATCATCCTATTCCTTCCAGCCGCGTTCGCAGATCTCGAACTTTCTTCCCATCATGATCGGATGGTAAGACTCCTTCGCTCTGCGCAGGGACGGAAGCCCCACATCATCCTCCCGGTTCACGATCAGCGCATCCGGGAACTCTCTCCTCTGGAATTCCTGATTGATCAGCGTATAGAGTCCGCGGATCGTTCCGTTGGCCTTCTCCACATGCACGATTGACATGCGATCGACGGGATTATAGCTTCCAATCGTGAAGGCTTCCAGTCTCCCATCAACATAGATGCCGGCCATCACCGCATCGAAGACATCCATATGATTCAGATAATCATGAAGTCCCTGCATCTCTGCCTCCAGATGCTCCTCCACATTCTCTTCACCATTCTCTTCCTTGTTCGCTTCCCAGCATCCAAGGAAGTCCCAGATTTCGTCTCTGGCATCCGCTCCCAGACGCCGATACTCCCAGCGTCCTTCGTAGTTCTTCAGGAAAGCATTCACATTGTTCTTCTTCTTGTGATACTTACGCCCTGCCAGTGTACGCAGGCTCTCTGCACTGTAGATATAGTCCGCATACTCCTCGTGCTCAATCACGTCGTAGCATTCCGGATCCAGCTGCAGCACACGCAGACCGCTTTCATCCGCATCGTAGATTCGATAGCAGGCATGCAATTCCTCATGAAAGTAGTCTTCCAACAGCCGAAAGCCCTCCATCAAGTGTGCGTCATCACAGATGGGGAGTGCCCCGAAGGGAATACCGTCCTCCCGCATCTTCATCAACAGGATATCATCATTCACGATGACATACTCAACCTCATAGAACTTCCGCCACAGATAGCTGTCAAAGATCGTACTGTCGCAGGTATTGTTGGACCTGAGGGCGAAGAAGGGGAGCAGCCTCGGGATGTCCTCTGCCTCCAGACACTTAAATTCTAACCTCACCATAGCCTCCCGGGCAGCGCAGGCATAAACACAGGACAGATCTCCGGTGGTTCCGCCGGTTCTCCGTCCTGCAGATATACTCAGCTGAGAATCTCTTCCCCTCTGCGCTGTCCTCTTATATTTTTTTCTACCAGTTTTCTGGATACCATGATCATATGCCCGCACCCCAGGCACTTCAGGCGAAAGTCCATACCGACTCTCAATACCTCCCACTCGGAACTGCCGCAGGGATGCGACTTCTTCATGCGGATCCGATCACCAACCTGAATATCCATAATCCCTCCTATATATAGGGTTCCAAGGTCTTGCCGATACTGTCGGAGATCACCAGGTCTGCCTTGGCATCCATCGGCGTTGCACTCTTATTGATCAGCACCAGATGCTTGCCGCGGAAGAGATTCACAAAGCTCGCTGCCGGATAGACCGTCAGGGAGGTACCTCCGATGATCAGCAGGTCTGCCGCTGCGATACTATTGCATGCTCCCTCGATCACATCGCTGTCCAATCCTTCCTCATACAGCACCACATCGGGCTTAATCATACCGCCGCAGCTGCAGCGGGGGATTCCCTTTCTCGGCCAAATATCCTGAAGGCCTATGGCCTTGCCGCAGCGCATGCAGTGATTGCGTTCCACAGATCCATGCAGTTCATAGACCCTGCGGCTTCCGGCCTTCTGATGCAGACCATCGATATTCTGCGTCACAACCGCCTTCAGCTTGCCCCTCTGCTCCAGACTGGCAAGCGCACGATGCGCCTTATTCGGCTGTGCACCCTCACAGATCATCTTGTCCCAGTAGAACCGATAGAATTCTTCCGGATATCGTACGAAGAAACTATGGCTCAGAATCTGCTCCGGCGGATAGTCATACTTCTGATTATACAGACCATCCACACTTCGGAAGTCCGGAATACCGCTCTCCGTCGATACGCCGGCGCCGCCGAAGAATACGATATTCTGACTTTCTTCGATCCACTGTCTTAAAGTTTCTGCTGCTTCCATCGCCATCCTCCTTCCGGTCAGTACGAATCTGCTGTCAACACATAAGACTTCAGGAAGTCGGCCACCGAAGCGCCGATCTTCAGGTAAGTCTCCCGCGTCGGATGCAGACTATCATAGAGTGTTGTCAGATAGTTATCCTGCGTCACGATCCCCGCTTCCACAGAATCATATACATAGATATCCAGATCTTCCTGATACTGATCCCGGATATCATAGATCGCATTCACGAATTCCTGCAGCGTATAGCCTCTTCCATTCTCCACATCCATACCAACCATGGTCATATCACTGCCATAGCGTCCTCGGTAAAGCGGAGTGATCAGTACGATCTTCAGATCCGGATTCTCCTGCTTCAGGAAGAGGAGACGATCGAATATCTCATTCCAGGCTCCATAGAAGGTATCACTTCGGAAGTCTGTGATCTTGCCGATCGGAACTCTGTCATTCCAGTCATTGGTACCTGCGGCAATACAGATGACATCATACATACCATAGTCTTCGAGGAATTGCTCGGAATCAAAGGAATCCGCCTCCTCAAGAATGCTGCTCTTGCCGGAACTCTTCCAGGCACCCGCCGTCTCAGACTCCCCATAGGCCCCGACGATCCTCTGCCAGAGGCTGCTCGTCTCCGAAGTACGCTGCGCCAGGGTAGCTCCGGTCTCCGCCTGATTCACGATCGTGCACCCGGTCAACTGTGCCACACGAATCGGGAAAGATACTTCCGCAGTATCTCCCGACCAGGTATATCCCTTCGTGATGCTGTCCCCATCGAACAGAATCGTTGTTCCCTGATAGCTCTGTTCCTCATTACTCAGGGAATCATAGACTGCGGACAGAACCTTCTTACCGTCCACGGTTACAAAAGGACGTACCGCATAACTTGTCACCCCATCGGCATACCTCTTCAGGGTATAAGTCTGCACTGTAGAACCTACGGCAGTCACCAGACTCCACTTTCCTCCGGTCTCCGCATTCTTCTTATAGATATTGTAACCATCGATGTCACTCACGGCACTCCAGGTGATCGTATCCTTCGTCTTCTTCGCATTCGTAGATAAAGAAGTCATCTGCGCCGCCTCGGGCTTCGTCACCACCGTCAGGGACTGATACTTGCTCTTCGCTGTCACTCCATCGACCTTCACATAGGACCTCACAGCATATATGTAAGTTGTTCCTGCCACCGCACTGCTGTCCTTATAGAAGGTCACATCCTTCACCGCAGCTATCTTCTTATAGGAACCACCCTCCACCTTACGGTAGACATAGTATCCGGTCGCCCCCTGGACACTGTTCCAGGTCACCAGATTCCTTCCGCTGAAGGTCACAGCCCCGGTCATCTCCGGAACCGGCGGTGCTGCAAGGATAGAGATTCCCGCAGAATAATAGGGTCCCCTGACCATCAGATCGCCATCATAGACATAAGCCCTCACCGTGTAGGTATAGGTCTCCCCCGGTACCACATCGCTGTCTTTCCAGGAAGCCGTCGTCCCATCCGTAATCGTGGCAGCCGCTGCATAGGAGCCTTCTCCTACCTTTCGGTAGATCAAATAGCCATCCACATTGCTCAGAGCGGTCCACTTGACTGCGATATTCTCTCCGGACATCGATGCGCTCTTCAGCTCTACGGCAGAGATCTTCACCATGGCAGACAATCCTGCCTTATCACAGCTGGTCTTTACTGTGCTGCCGCTGCTCTTCTTGATGCCGCGCACCGTATACGTGTAGGTGATTCCGGGCAGCGGTGTCTTATCGCTGTAGGAGGTCCCTGTACTGCTCCCGATCTTCTTATAACTGCCATCCCCGTTCTTGCGGTAGATATAGTAGGATGTCGCACCCTTCACGCTCTCCCAGGTTACAGTAATCTTCGCAGTTCCGGCCTTCGCGCTGACCAGCTGGGGTACCGTCTTCGCAAAAGATGCCGCATAGACGGTCTCAACCCCGGACACCTGTACACCGGGCAGCCTCAGATCACCGACCATGCTCAGCATCAGGCACAAAGCCCCCAGTAAGAAAAAGCGCCGAAGGCGCATACTACCATTCCCATGAATCTTCATCTATCTGTACTCCTATGTTTGTTATCCATAACTATCGTATCTTTTAAGTATATCCGCAAAAGAGATATTTGACAAGTCATCCCGTTTTTTCTTGCCTTGCAAATGCTCATCCCCTATAATTATCTTATCAATACACCCTGCCTATGCAGGTATGATCAGAAGGAGGAAAGTCCCCATGGTTTATAATAATAATGAAGGCGGAGAGTACGCAGGCTACATCGTTCAGGATCTTCAGGCTCCCGTGACCGGCACTCCTGAATTCCAGGAGATGTATAAGAAGTTCTCCCACCGCATCCTCTGGATGGATGGCAACGTGGTACCCGGAGCATTTCAGATGAACACCGCCTGGTACTACGCAGTTCCCGAGAGAGATCCCGTATTCGATGAGCACTCTCACGATTCCGATGAGCTGATCGGCTTCTTCAGCAGTGATCCCGAGAATCCCTACGACCTCGGTGCGGAGATCGAAGTATCCATTAACGGTGAGCGCCATCTGCTGACCCGCTCCACCATCATCTTCGTCCCCGCCAATATGCCTCATATGCCGATGCGCATCCTGAAGGTCGACCGTCCGGTCTTCCACTTCTCTGTAGTTACCAGCCACCTCTACGGCAACGAGGCCTATAAGTAATCGAATAGGAGGGGATTCTCCCTTTCTACTCGGCCCTTAAGCGGACATTCCGCACTTTGTGCTCCATGTCCTTACGCCCGGCAGATGTCAGACGAGCGAGCTCGTCTGCCGCCTGTCGGGCTTTTGCAACAAGAAAGACTGTCCTCAGGACAGTCTTTCTCTTTCTTTCTGAAGTTCTGCCGCCAACTGTCTTCCGTTCCAGGACGCATTCGTCTCTGTCAGGATTGCCTTCAGACCAACCTTCACAGAGCCCCTGTGAAGAATGGCAAGCACCCGGTCCAGCTGATGTTCCGTCAGCCCCGCCATCAGAATCATCGGCTCTGCAATTGCCGCCCCGGCAGGACCGCCGGCATGAATCCCAAGAGACGGGGACAGTCGTCCGTAACTGCCGGGCATCGGCAGCACACCCCGGACACCCTCAGCACCTGCCAACATACCAAGCGGAGCACTCTCCTGCCGCCCTGTCACAGGCTGCACAGAGATGCCAAGCCCCTGCAGTGCATCTTCCAGCCGCTTCACATCGGCTTCCTTCATATGATATGCCAGTATCACCGGCTTCTTCACCTTCATATTCTATCCTCTCTGTGCCATCAGGATCTGCTCGATCACAAGACCGACACCATCATCTTCATTGCTCTCTGTCACCAGGTCTGCGGCCTGCTTCAGCGCATCCCCGGCATTCCCCATCGCTATGCCAAGCCCCGACGCAAGAATCATATCCCGGTCATTCTCGGCATCTCCGAAGGCTGCCACCGACTCCATGGGAATCCCCAGCCTCTCCGAAAGCCAGCGAATTCCCGATGCTTTCCCGGCATCCTTGTGAGAGATCTCGAGCAGTTGGCTGACCGAGGAAGTTATATAGATTCCATGTACCTTCGCCTGCAGGATCTCCCGATATGCTCGCTGCTGCGCTTCCCCTTCCACGATAATATCGATTGAATCAATCTCCCGGCAATGTTCCCGCAGGAAGGCATGAATATCTGCGACCGGCTTTCTGGTTGCTCGAACATATTCTGCTCCCCAGGAAGACATGCCATAAGCCATGGGGTTATCCACATACTCAGCCTGCGCATAGGGGGTCCCATCCACAAAAGCCTCCATGATTCTGTGATTCGGCAATACCCTGAGGATCTCTCCTACAGAGGACGGCTCCAGAAGGAAGTCATGAATCCTCTCTCCCGAATCCATACGATAGATAGCTGCTCCATTCGAAGTGATTGCATACTCGACACCCGGAAGTTCTCTCACCACCGCGGGCAGCGATGTGAAAGAACGACCGCTGGCAGCCACTACATGAATTCCCTGTGCTATGGCATTCTGAATCGCACGGCGGTTTCTCTCCGACAGGGACTTATCCCTTCGGAGCGTTGTCCCATCCAGATCCAGCGCAATCATACGAATTTCTTTCTGCTTATCATCCATCAGCCCCATCTCCTTCTCAAGACCTGCATCTCTTCCCTATTATACTTGATATGCTCATCCACCCGCAACCCAATCAGACCCGGGACCCGGCCGATTTTCCAAAGAAAAAGAACGGCTGCACACAAACCGTGCGACCGTTCTTTCTCTGTCTGCTTCTTGTCTATTCATGTCCCATATACTTATCTTCCGGCTTCCTTCAGACCATTCAGGATCTGTCCTGCCTGATGTAAGCACACAATCATGGCTCTCACTTCATCTTCTGACATCTGAGCGGTCATGGACTGCATCAGCTTCATATGATACTGATTGTGTCGTTCATATACGACCTGTCCTTTGTCTGTCAGACGAATATAGACAACGCGACGATCCACCTCACTGCGCTCTCTCTGTACGTAGCCCTTGCGGACCAGACCATTCATAGCCGTGGTCAGAGAACCGACGGTAACAGAAAGCCGATGTGCGATGTTCGACATATTCCTGCTTTCCTCTACTCCGACAGCATCAATGATATGTACATCATTCATCGAGATATCAGAGAATTCGCTGGACAGCAGTGCCATCTTCTCAAGGTTCATGAAATCACTGACAAGAGTCACTACAGCATCATTGAGTTCCTCATACATATGATTCAATAGAGCAACCTCCCCGTATCGTACTCTGGAGAATCCATCAGAAATTTCATCCTTTACTAGTATAACTGTTTTTTGTTACGAAAACAACCGTCCATTTTTGTTGTTTTTTTCTAAAACAGCTTTTTTTGTTAATATTTTTTTCGATTCCGCATTTGTTAATAAATAATTGACATTTTTATTGTTTTTTTTGACCTGAAGATTTATACTAATAATAAATTATCATTTTTTTATTTGCACTTGTCTCCCATTATGAACATTTTGGGAGATAGAGCATTTTACTTAAGGTCATGTGGACCTATCGTAAATCAGGAGGAGCCATGCGAGAGATCTACAAATTAAGTGATGCGCTTGACACCTGCCTGCGCACGAAGAAGTTCACGATTGCCCATCTTCATCGGGAAGAACGCCCCATGGAGATGCACATTCACGATTGCTATGAGCTCTATTATGTGATCACCGGCGGCCGCCAGTTCCTGATCCAGGATCATCTCTATGATATCGCCCCCGGCGACCTCTTCTGCATCAATCAGTTTGAGAGTCACTATCTCACTTACAGTGATACCGAGGAATTGGAGAGAATCATGATCTTCCTTCATCCGGATTTCGTCAAGTCTCTGCGTACGTCACGGACGAATCTGGACGCCTTCTTCTCGGAGCGCCCGGAGGGATTCTCTCACCGTATGTCCCTGACGCCGGAACAGCAGCGCATCTTTCTCTTTCACATCAGCCAGCTGACCTCCGTCGGCGGTTTCGGTGCTGATATCCAGGAATATGCCCGCATCATGGAACTTCTTGTTTTTCTGAATCAGCTGCATTCCTCGGTCTCACCGAACCATGTGGAAGCTGTCCTCACACATCCAAGATACAGCGCTCAGATTCACGAAGCAATCTCCTATATCAATGCCCACATTCGGGAGCCGATCTCCCTGTCTGCACTCGCCGAGCGGCTGTTTCTCAGCGAATCCTATCTATGCCGTATCTTCAAGGCCTCCACGGGAACGACCATCAGCAAGTATATCGTCGCACGTAGGATTACGATTGCCAAGGCTCTCCTGTCTTCCGGTCACTCTGTCGCCGAGAGTCAGGAACTCTGCGGCTTCAGTGACTACAGCAACTTCCTGAAGGCCTTCACCCGCACGGTCGGTATGCCGCCGAAGAAGTATGCGCAGCTCTACCAGAATCATATCGTGCCGCCCGAATCTCTGTTGGAACAGGAGATGTAGACGGCAGACCTCTAAGCGAAGAACGGGGAGAGATCTGAGTGCAGATCTCTCCCCGATTTCATCTTATCCGCAGTTTCACTCTTCTCCCAGATGAAAGAAGATCGCACTGAACCAGATAACCGTATTGTAGTCTTCCATAAAGGTCATCCCCGCACGCTCCGCAAGTTCTGTCACCAGGATTCCGTAGCTCTCCACACAGGGAATCATACGCTCCGGATGTACGCAAGGACGTCCGGAGAGATAAGCGCAGGTCTCACAGACAGCACAGGACTCTGTCGAGAGTGGCTGACAAGGACCGAACATCTCACGAATCACTGCTGCGATCTCACGAGTTACTACCTCGTGCCCCTCACGTGTCGCAAGTGTCTCTTCCATATTAGTGATATCATTTACTTCCGCCATGGTGGAGAAGATGATGACGTCCGAGTACTGTCTGCATCTCTCACGGCACTCATCCACCGTACCCACGGCCGGCGGACAGGCCCAGGATCTTCCATACTGCGGACAGTGCTCTCGGCACACCGTACGCACGCGGTCGATAAATTCGACCTCCTCGGCCTTCAGGAACCCATACTCTACCAAAGGGAATTCCATCAGACGCGCTTCCAATGCTTCTCTCATAAGCTTGCCTCCATATAAGGTCTGGTAACCGAGTCTTCACAGGCCAGCATCTCCCGGGGAGTACCCGCAAACAGGAGACGGCCTCCGTCAATACCGCCGCCTTCTCCCAGTTCAATCACATAATCGGCATCCTTCATGACATCCAGACTATGTTCTACTAAGAATAAGGTATTCCCCTGATCTACCATCTGATTAAACAGAATCATCAGCTTTCTCGCATCATCCAGATGCAGACCGCTGGTCGGCTCATCGATGATGAAGATGGATCCTGTCCTTCCCAGTTCACTGGCAAGCTTCACGCGCTGCAGTTCGCCTCCGGACAGAGTGGACATGGCCTGATTCAGATGCAGATATCCCAGACCGACTCGTTCCATGGACTCCAGGCTGGGGAGGAACTCCTGATCTGCGAAGAACTCCATGGCTTCCTCCACCGTCATATCCATCACCTCTGCGATATTCTTCCCATGATAGGTATACTTCAGAACATCCTGATGATATCGGCTTCCGCCGCAGACTTCGCAGACAGTCTCAATATTCTCCATGAATGCCATCTCTGATACGATGATGCCCTTGCCGCCGCAGGCCGGACATGCCCCCTTCGAGTTGAAGGAGAAGAGCTGATTGCTGACCTTATTCGCCTTAGCGAACAGGCTGCGGATAGGATCGGAGATATCCAGGTATGTTGCAGGGGTAGATCTCAGATTGATACCGATATCCTTCTGCTGAATCGATACGATCGCGCCCTCGGGGGCATTCCGATGCTTCCTCTCATAGTCCTCCATAAAAAACTGCATCAGAGAACTCTTGCCGGATCCCGCAACACCGGCAATCACGGTCAGAACGCCCATCGGAAGATCGACATCCAGGTCCTTCAGGTTATGCAGCTTCGCATGGCGCAGCTCGTAGAATTCCTTCGGCTTTCTCACCTGCATCTTAAGAACAGTACCCGAACGGAGCATCTGACCGGTAATCGTATCGGATGCTACCAATCCGGCATAGTCACCGGTATACATAACCTGACCGCCGCGGCTGCCTGCCATCGGTCCCATATCTACCAGATAATCCGCCATAGCGATGATCTCCCGATGATGCTCCACGATCAGGATCGTGTTCCCATGATCACGCAGCCGGTAAAGAGACTTCTTCATGCGCGCAATATCTCTGGGGTGGAGACCTGCACTCGGTTCGTCAAGGACGTAGACCATGTCTGTCAATGCCGAATTGATATACTTGGCAATCTTGATTCTCTGTGCCTCACCGCCGGATAAGGTACTGGTGCCACGGCTCAGGGACAGATAGCCAAGCCCGATCTCCACCAGTGCCGTCAGACGCTTCAGCAGTTCCCGGCGAATATCCTTCGCCAGCGGATCTTCAATACTGCGGATGAACTCGATCGCATCCGGAATCGGCATGTCTACGACCTCTGCAATATTCTTCCCGTTGATCCGGCAGCTGCGGACCTGAGCATTGACCCGGCTGCCCTTACACTCCGGACAGGTGAAAGTCGACACCATCGTATCCAGGACCTTCTTCTGCCGCTGCCCCTCCTTCGTCTGTATAATACTGCGGTACATTCTCGGATACATACCCTCGAACTTCGCAGACTTCGGCCAATTGGCCGGCGGATTCTTCAGGCGAATCTGCGGCGAATACAGAAACAGATTCAACTCCTCCTCGGAGTAGTCGCGAATCTTCTTATTCAAATCAAAAAGCCCGCTGTAAGCATAACGCTTCCATCGCCAGGCTCCCGTAGTAAAGGTTGGAAAGTGAATGACATCCTCGTCATTCAGGCACTTATCGAAGTCCACCAGCTTATGGATATCCAGATCCGTCACCTCACCGATTCCGTCGCAGCGCTCACACTTGCCCGCCGGGTGGTTGAAGGAGAAACTGTCCGAGTAGCCGATAAAGGGCTGACCCACACGGGAAAAAAGCAGACGAAGCAGGGAATAGATATCGGTATAGGTCCCCACCGTTGATCGGCTGTTGCCTGCCGGCTTCTTCTGGTCAATAACGATCGTCACCGGCAGATTCTCGATCCGCTCTACCTCCGGTCGTCCGTACTTGGGCAGATACTGCTGTACGAAGCTTGGGAAGGTCTCGTTCAGCTCTCTGCGGGATTCTGCTGCAATGGTATCCAGACACAGGGAAGACTTCCCGGAGCCGGATACGCCGGTGAATACCGTAATCTTCTTCTTGGGAATATCCACTGACACGTTCTTCAGATTATTCTCTACCGCACCGATGATGCGGATCCATTGTGAATTCTCCATAATTAACCTCACAGTCAACATCGTTCCTTCATATTCTCTATCAGGATCGGATTCTCGTCAAGAGATTCCCACAGATAATTATGAGACTTAAGAAGACCCGGGCATCTGCCCCGGTGGTAGATCTTATCTTATTCTTATCTTATGCTTACAGTACACAGCGAATTTAATCCGGCATCTCCAACTTGGGGATCTCCAGCTGCTGTGATAACTCCGAATAGAGTGCATCCTCTGCAAGCTTCATATAACGATCATCCGTAGATGTGCTCTTCTTGCCGCTCGCCAGGCGCTTCTTCTTCCTGCTGTAGAGGGTCTTGATGATCCGCAGATAGTCTCTGCACTGACCGGACCTCATATACTCCTTATAGGTCTGCTCCCTCAGCTTCTCACTGGTCACCGTCACTTCTTCTACTTCGGGAATCTCACGAATCAACTTCTCCGCTTCCTCCTTCGTAATCAGAGATCTCATGATGACCTTCTCATTGTCCACCGGAGTATATACCCTGCTTCCCGGCAGATTCTTCGGTTCCAGCATATAGTACAGACGATCCGCCGGAACACCCTCCATGTCCATCGTTGTGATATCCTTTACCTGACATACACCCTTACTACCATAAATGATATACTCGCCTATTGTAAACATCTCTAACCTCTTCGATCTGAATCCATGCAATACATACCATATACGCCATAATATACTGTAATTATATCATTTTTTCATCATTTATGTAAGTTTAAATTTTACTTTTTTCTGGATTATCTTGCCCTGTGATGTCAATTTTTCACGTACACAGGCACTTTTTCCGAATATCCTTCTTAGGTCTCATATCCCTTCTCCATGTCATTATATTCATTTTTTGTATTGCAATAAATATAAAAGGAGGCCTCCCGCACAATTCCACTGCAGGGGTTCAGACTGCAGCGGGGCGGAAGGCCGGTCCCAAGGGTCAGCATATTCTTCATTGTCTGATTCTCCGGTTATTGCATATCTCCGATATCTTCGATCTGTCCTTTGTCCAGCATCTCCTGTACAAGCTCAAGCAGATGCTCCTTCGTATTCCATTCAGGATGCTTCAGGACGATGAGGAGCAGTTGATTCAGAATCTCTCCGATCTTCTTCCCGGGTGCCACACCCATAGTGATCAGATCCCGGCCGGTCACCGCCAGCATCTTCAGACTGGTACACTGGCCGGCGGCCAATATCTCCTCATACCTGTGCTGTACCTCGTCCTGTATCGGCAGCAGCCGTTCCTGCGCATAAGTGCTCTTAGCCATCGTATCTGCGTGATGAATCTGCAGCAAAGCAGGGAAGTTCTCGGCTCCCACCCTGTGCATGACCTTGCGCACATTGTAGGCAGTTCCATCCAGATAAGCATCATGATGGCGCACAAGCAAAGTAACCATATCCACCGTATAGTTATCGAACTTCAGACTTCGAAGAAATTGATGTGCGAATTCTGCACTGACTTTGGCATGACCATAGAAGTGATCCCGCCCCTGCTCATCCGTGCTGCGTGTCTCCAGCTTTCCCACATCATGAAGAAGCGCTGTCCAGCGAAGGATCGGGTCCGCCGGCACCTGCTTCATCGTCTCGATCGTGTGCATCCCTACGTTATAACAATGCCAGGGGGTGTTCTGCGGCATCTCCATCATCCGGTCAAACTCGGGGAAGAGTACCTGCGTGATTCCCGTCTCATAGAAGGTCAGGAAGCGCTCCGGATGATCGGACTTCAGAAGCTTCTGACACTCCACCTGTATCCTCTCCCTGCTGATCAGGTGCAGGCGCTCGGCGAACTTCCGTATTGCTCCCTTCGTATGTTCCTCAATATCGAAGTCCAGCTGCGCCGCAAATCGAACCGCACGCATGATGCGAAGTGCATCCTCCTGAAAGCGCTCTTCCGGAACTCCTACTGCACGGATCAGATGCCGTTCCAGATCTCCCAGACCATCAAAGAGATCTACCACACCCTCCTCCGGATGATAGGCCATCGCATTGATCGTGAAGTCTCTCCGGCGCAGATCCTCCGACAATGACTTAGTGAAAGCCACCTGCTTGGGATGGCGCCCATCTTCATACTCACCATCCACACGGTAAGTCGTCACCTCATAGCCTTCTTTGCCCATCATCACCGTCACAGTGCCATGCTGAATACCGGTATCGATCGTACGGCGGAAGAGTTCCTTCACCTGCCAGGGGGATGCCGAGGTCGTGATATCCCAGTCTGCCGCTTCTCTTCCGATCAGCGCATCACGAACACAGCCTCCGACAACGTAGGCTTCATAACCGGCTGTATTCAATGTGCGTATGATCTCTGCCGCGTTCTGCGGGATCTCAATATACATAAGGATTCATCCTCCATTCCCCTATGGACGTTCTATGCCGCTACTTCTTGTATTATAGCATCTTTTTCTTTTTCCCGATAGTATCAGATTCGACGGGCCGGCCTCTGCGCCGCACTTCATACCCCCTATACCGGTGTCCGGTTAATGTCAGATGATCCGGCTCATCAGACATCGGCTCCTCTTTTATGTCAACGAATGAGCCTGCAGGAATCCTGCAGGCTCATTTGCTCTATTATCTCATATGCTATCGTTCATTCTGCTTCTTATGCAAGGATAGGCTTCAATGCTGCTGCCAGCAGATCCTTCTTCGCCTGGGCTTCAGCCAGATCCTTACCCTTGGTGGTGAAGTAAGTCTTGATCTTAGGCTCAGTACCGGAAGGTCGAACGATTACCGTAGAACCATCCTCCAGCTTGTAGATCAGAACATTCGCTGCGGGCAGTCCGGTCTCTTCAGGCTTCTTGAAGTCCTGAGAAGATACAACCTTGATACCTGCAAATTCTGCGGGAGTATTGTCACGCAGACCCTGCATGATACCTGCCATCTTGTCCATACCGGTCAAACCGGGGAACTCGAAGCTGTCTACCTTGTTCAGATAACGTCCATACTGTGCATAGATTTCTTCCAGACGCTGCTTGATAGAGCTTCCGATGCTTCTATAGTATGCTGCCATCTCACAGATCAGCATCGATGCAATTACGGCATCCTTATCGCGTACATAAGGTCCTGCCAGATAACCATAGCTCTCCTCGAAACCGAAGATGAAGCGGTCTACCTCACCGGCAGCCTCCAGCTGGGCAATCTGATCGCCAATCCACTTAAAACCGGTCAGTACATGGCGAAGCTCTACGCCATAGTGCTCAGCAACCGCATCTGCCAGAGGTGTAGATACCAGAGACATTACAGCTACAGGATTCTTGGGCATGGTACCCTTCTCGATTCGTCCTGCACAGATATAGTCAAGCAGCAGAACGCCCATCTCATTACCACTTACCAACTCGTAGGAGCCATCCGGGCACTTCATGGCGATACCTACACGGTCAGCATCAGGATCGGTCGCCAGCATCAGATCGGCGCCGCAATCCTTCGCCAGATTCAGACCAAGCTCCAGAGCTGCGAAGATCTCAGGATTGGGATAGCTGCAGGTCGTGAAGTATCCGCTGGGGTACTCCTGCTCGGGAACGATCGTCACATCGGTGATGCCAATATCATTCAGAACGTGCATTACAGGAACCAGACCGGAGCCATTCAGAGGGCTGTAAACCAACTGCAGACCGGACGTAGCTGCCAGACCGGGACGAACCTGACGGTCCTCGATTGCTGCATAGAAGGCCTTCTTACAGTCATCACCAACGAAGCGGATCAGACCCTGCTCTACACCCTCTGCGAAAGACATCACGGAAGCGCCGGTCAGAACATCGGTCTTCTGGATCTCGGCATATACGATTGCTGCGGCATCATCCGTCATCTGGCATCCATCAGGACCATAAGCTTTATAACCATTATACTTGGAAGGGTTGTGAGATGCGGTTACCATAACACCGGCATTGCAGTTATAGTATCTGGTAGCGAAAGACAGCGCGGGAACAGGCATCAGAGCATCATAGATGCGAACCTTGATTCCATTGGCAGCCAGCACACCGGCAGCTTCCTTAGCAAATACATCGCTCTTGATACGGCTGTCATAGCTGATAGCCACGGTCTGCGTGCCGCCCTGGGTCTTCACCCAGTTTGCCAGACCCTGCGTTGCCTGACGGACAACGTAGATATTCATACGGTTGGTTCCTGCCCCCAGCACACCGCGAAGGCCGGCAGTACCAAACTTCAGAGCAACGGCAAAGCGCTCCTTGATCTCGTTGTCATTGTCAGCAATCTTAGCCAGCTCAGGCTTCAGATCAGCATCTTCCAGGCTGGCTGCGAGCCAGCGCTTGTATTCATCCTGGTACATATGAATCACACTCCTATTATTACTTATTATTTGCATAATATACGACAAAATACCATAATAAATATACATCTTTCACTATGAACTGTCAATTGCACCACTAAAATAGGTCGGCAAAGGATAAGAATCCTTTCAATATATGCGAAATCTATGGTACAATATGAGTTACTTACGTGAAGGAGTCTGTCATGATTACAACGATCCTCTTTGACCTGGATGGGACCTTGCTTCCTATGAACCAGGATGAATATATCAGAAAGTATACCGGAGCACTTGCGAACTACTATATAGAAGCCGGCTTTGACCCGGAACAGTTCCCGATAGCTCTGTTCCACAGTATTGTCGCCGCAATCAAGAATAATGGCGAGAAGACCAACGAGCAGGTATTCTGGGATGTCTTCTGCAAGGAGACCGGGAAGGACCTTCGGGATGATATGGCTGCTCTCTACCGCTTCTATGCTGAGATTCATCCCACCATGTGCTCTGCTGTCCAGCAGAATCGCAATTCCCGCATTCCGCTGGAGATTCTCCGTGAGAAAGGCTACAAGCTGGTTCTCGCGACGAACCCGGTCTTCCCCCGCATGGCAACCTACCAGCGGATGTCCTGGGCCGGATTCACCCCGGATGACTTCAAGCTTGTCACTACATATGAGAACAGCTGCACCTGCAAGCCCAACCCTCAGTACTTTCTTGAAGTGGCCGAGAAGGTTGGTTCTGCTCCCGAAGAATGTCTGATGATTGGCAATGACACCAGGGATGACATGGCTGCCCTCACTGTAGGTATGCAGGGTTATATCATCACGGACTTCCTGATCGATCATAATCAGAGCATAGAGCAGTATCCCCATGGAACCTGGAAGGACTTCCAGCGCATGGCACTGGATCTGCCGAATATCTATGCTTCTATCTATAATAAGTAAATCTTTGAGCGCCGGGCAAAGCCCGGCGTCTTTTTTATGAAGCACCAGGGGAGCAATGAGAAAAAATGGGCGTAGCAAAGCTACG
>R17__coassemble_468_pt1 | contig 19089 bp, 21 predicted proteins | sample R17__metabat2_low_PE_029 | metagenome-assembled genome bin R17
GGAGTATCGCCTTGCCAAGGCGAGGGTCGCGGGTTCGAATCCCGTCTCGCGCTCTATGAGGAAGCTTATATAGCTTCCTTTTCTTTTGGGAACTACTGACAAGACAGGTGACAACCAGATGTAAAGAAGCATGTGTAAAGAGAATACCTTAGGATGGATTTCTGACATGGACCGGAGTAGGTTTTTTGATTATCACATAGTGTCTGTGCTGTTGCCGACAAGATTCTGAGGAGGCTATTATGGCAGATCAGGTGAAATCTTTTATGCAGAGGAAGAACATCTATATCTCTGCGAAGCGTTATGGTATCGATGCTCTGGGCGCTATGGCGCAGGGTTTGTTTGCTTCCCTGCTGATTGGTACAATCATCTCTACGATCGGTACCCAGTGTGGAATTGAGTTTCTGGTGCAGGCCGGAACTTATGCGAAGGAGATGCAGGGACCTGCGATGGCAGTGGCCATTGGTTATGCACTTCAGGCACCGCCTCTGGTGCTGTTTTCTTTGCTGGCTGTAGGTAATGCAGCTTGTGCTCTTGGCGGAGCGGGCGGTCCTCTGGCAGTTCTTGTGATTGCCATCATTGCAGCTGAGTTTGGTAAAGCCATCTCCAAGGAGACCCCCCTGGACATCATTCTGACACCTATGGTTACGATCCTGGTGGGTGTACTCTTTGCCGTATGGTGGGCACCTGCGATTGGTACGGCAGCATCCAGTGTAGGAACATTTATTAAGTGGGCAACGACGCAGCAGCCTTTCCTGATGGGTATCCTGGTGTCTGTTGTCGTTGGTATGGCTCTGACACTTCCTATCAGCTCGGCAGCAATCTGTGCGGCCCTTGAACTGACAGGACTTGCCGGCGGTGCTGCAGTTGCCGGTTGCTGTGCACAGATGGTCGGCTTCGCAGTGATGAGCTTCAAGGAGAATCGCTGGGGCGGTCTGGCAGCACAGGGACTGGGAACTTCTATGCTGCAGATCGGCAATATCGTTCGCAACCCTCTGATCTGGATTCCTCCGACACTGGCATCCGCCATTACCGGACCGATTGCTACCTGTATCTTCCATATGGAGAATAACGGAGCAGCAGTTGCTTCCGGTATGGGTACCTGTGGACTTGTTGGTCAGATCGGTGTGTATACCGGATGGCTTGCAGATGTGGCTGCAGGAACGAAGGCCGGTGTGACAGGATTCGATTGGTTTGCACTGATTATGGTATGCTTCATTCTTCCCGGTGTGCTCTCATTCGTATTTTGCCAGATCATGAGACATATGGGATTGATCAAGGAAGGCGACCTGAAGTTAGACCGCGAGGACTAAGAATAGGATATCGTTGTTGATTAGAGACAGTGCATGTCCGGTGGAGAGATCCACAGACATGCGCTGTCTCTTTCATGTTTTCATACCGCGTGGAGCTAGAGGCAAGGCCTCCAGCATCCTTGTTTTTCATGAAAAATCAGATGAACAAGAACTTCAAATATGTTAATATAGAAAAGAAATCTGACATCGGGAGGCAGTACTTATGAATATTCCCAAGATCCTTCAGGAACTCGACCGTCTCTATGCTGAGGGGAGCCGCTATGAGATCGAAGTCTTCCTCACTTCGCAGAGACAGCGAGCCATGATGGAAGGCGACTGGTCGGCCAGAATCATGCTGCAGAATGAGATGATCGGTCTGTACCGTACGCTTGGTCACTTTGAGGAAGGGATCGATATTCTGGAAGATACGCTTCGACTTTTTGAGAACCATGGTCTAAACGGCACGATTCCCTATGCAGGGACGATGTTGAACGGCGCCAGCCTCTACCGCGCTGCGGGACAGCCTGAGGAGGCTCTGGAGCTTTTTCTGATCGTGCGTGAGATCTATGAGAGAGAACTTGCGCCGGATGATTATCGTCTGTCCGGTTTCTACAACAATATGGCGCTGCTCTATCTTGACCTGCAGAATCTAGAAGCATCTAAAGATTATCTGGAGAAAGCTCTGGGCATCGTAGAAAAGCTTCCGGAGTCCTCTATTGAGCAGGCAACCTCTCATACGACATTGGCAAATCTTACCTCGCAGATGGGGGATATGACAGATGCCATGAAGCACCTGGATGCTGCGGAGCGTTTGTTCGCATCTGTCAGTTATAAGGATCCGCACTATGCCTCTTATCTGGCATCTCTTGCGCAGATTCAGGTCCTGAACGGAGAGGATGAAAGTGCTGTGATCTCCTATCAGAGAGCACTCGAGGAAATCGAGAAGTATTACGGGAAGAATCGCTCCTATGAGATTACAAAGAAGAATCTGGAGACTGTTCTTGCCAGGTTGGATTCCGTAAGTGTATAAGACGAATTCAGGAACAAAGGAATCTCAAAGAAATATCAACGGATATAACAGCCAAGGAGAGGGGGATAGATTCATGAAGGGTCTGGAACTGGCGGAACGATATTATGAGGAAGTCGGTCTTCCGACGCTTACCCGCGCTTTCCCGGAATTGATGCCGCGCATGGCCTTCGGTCTGTGTGGTGAGGGTTCGGAGTGTCTGGGCTATGATGATGATCTCTCGAGAGATCATGACTTCGGTCCTTCCTTCTGCATCTGGATGTCGGATGAAGACTTTGCAAACTATGGCCTACAGGTAAGGCGCGCTTACAGCTGGCTGCCGCAGGAGTTCCTGGGATATCATGGACGGAGTGTGACAGAACAGGGAGGAGGACGTGTGGGAGCGATGCGTATCTCGGACTTCTATCGCAAGTTTACGGGATGTCCGGCCGGACCACAGACGAATCTGGAGTGGCTTCGGGTGCCGGAACATCTCCTGGCGCAGGCCGTGAGCGGCAGGGTATTCCGGGATGACGCGGGAACCTTCACCGGGATCCGGGCGCAGCTGCTTGCCTTCTACCCGGAAGAGGTGCGATGGAAGAAGATGGCAGCACGTGCGGTCACGATGGCACAAGCCGGACAGTACAATTACCCCCGTTCCATCAAACGTGGGGAAGACGGCGCTGCCTACTTTGCGCTGCGGGAATTCCTTATGGCGGCGTTCTCTATGGCACATCTCCTGGAGAAGCGCTATATGCCCTACTACAAGTGGGCTCACAGAAGTTTCGAGGAAGGAAATCTGCTGGCTGAACATCGCGAGGATATCCGACAGATGATGGCGCGGCCGCTGGACCGGGCCAATGCTCAGCGTGCGGAGGATATCTGCCATTCCATTCGCCTTGCATGGCAGAGCCAGGGGCTGACTCGTCTGGATGAGGACTTCCTTGAACCACAGGGGTGGGAACTCTACCGAAGAATCACGGATCCGGATCTTCGGGCCAGACACATTATGGATGGCTGAACATCCTGTGGACAGGACGAATAGCGAGAAGAGGTGGCATCTTATGAAATCAGGTATGCACTATTATGAAATCATAGAAGATATCGTTGACATCGAGTGGAATATGTTCCAACAGGTGAACAATGAGGGTGGGCGGGCATCCTGCCAGGATGATCCGGAGACCTTTCGTATCATGCGTTCCAGCCAGTTCTCTATTCTGCCGGAGAGCCTTCTTCTTGCTTACCGTAAGGGGCTTCTCAGAGCGCAGATGCAGGAGAGAAATCCCGTGATGGAGAAGTATGCCCGGATGATGGAGAGCACAGCACCGGAACAGTACCGGCAAATTGCCCCCTTCCTTCCCCAGGTGACAGCGGAGAGGCGGCAGATGGTAGAGGAAGTGGTGGAAGTTCACAAAGGCTGGATGGCAGAGCATGCAGCGCAGTACCCGAAGCTCTCAGACAGAGGAAGATTCCTTTATACAGAGCAGGATACCCCCTGGGATACTTCCGCAGAAACCTATCTTCGGGGGGAATTACTTACCTGGTCCATGGATGCCCTGAAGATCTATCGGGATTTTGTGCTGCAGGCGCAGGCAGAAGAGCGAAATCTGGTCATAGAGCAGGATCGAAGGATGGTCGAACAATATGGCTTCGCATCTCTCGAAGAAGCAGAGGATGCGCAGCGCTGAGTGTGAGCAGGAAACTGTAGGATAAAATGAAAAGCTGAGGTAGATGATATGAGAATCGCAGTACCCTATTCGAATGGCAAGATCTCCCCACATATGGGAAGTGCCAATTTCTTTAAGTTTTATAATATTGAGAACAATCAGATCGAGCGAGCTTTTACTCTGGCCAGCGGAGTAGAGGGGGAAGAAGCCAATGCGAAGTTCCTGCGCATGGCAGGAGCACAGCTGGTGATCTGCGGCGGTCTGGGTGGTTCCATGATCAAAGCCCTCTATGCACAGGGTATCATGGTGATGGGCGGCATACTTGGCAATGCCGATGAGAAGATCGAAGAGTTCCTGAACGGGACGATCGCCTACCAGCCGATTGACCCTAAGAAGACTGACAGCGGCTGCGGCCATCATGGGGAGGGCGGCTGCGGTCACCATCATCACGGAGAAGGCAGCTGTGAACATCTGGGAGAAGAAGGCTGTGAGTTCGATGGAGATGACTCAGGACATAGCCATTGATCTGAATGGCAAAGGCGGCTGGCAATGGTGTCAGCCGCCTTTGCCATGCTGTCTGAAGCATGGAATTCATAATTGCTTGCAAGCCTATTTTATCTATGATAAGATTTATTAAAATGCATAACTATGGAATTCTTCAGACATTCCCTTACGGAGGTTATAAATTATGATCAATACACTTGTTGAGAAGATTCAGAAACTGGATGCTCCTGTTGTTGTAGGACTGGATCCTATGCTGAAGTATGTGCCTGAGCATGTAAAAGCGGCGGCATTTGCGCAGTATGGCGAGACCCTGGAAGGGGCCGGTGAGGCGATCTGGCAGTTCAATAAGACCATTGTAGACAGCATCTATGATCTGATTCCCGCGGTGAAGCCTCAGGTTGCTATGTATGAGCAGTTTGGCATCCCCGGACTGGTGGCTTATCAGAAGACCGTGGACTATTGCCGCAGCAAGGGTCTGGTAGTCATCGGTGATGTAAAGCGCGGTGATATCGGCTCTACCTCCGCAGCCTATGCGGTTGCGCATCTGGGCAAGGTTCAGGTGGGAAGCCGGAAGATCCCGGCCTTCAATGAGGACTTTGCAACGGTGAATCCTTATCTGGGTACCGATGGCATCAAGCCTTTCGTAGATGTATGCAAGGAGGAGAAGAAGGGTATCTTCATTCTGGTTAAGACCTCCAATCCCAGCTCCGGAGAATTCCAGGATCGTATGATCGATGGCCGTCCTCTCTATGAATGGGTAGGTCAGAAGGTTGATGAATGGGGATCTGAATGTATGGGTGATTCCTACAGTTATGTCGGCGCCGTTGTCGGAGCTACTTATCCTGAGATGGGCAAGGTTCTCCGCAAGGTGATGCCCAAGGCTTATATTCTGGTTCCCGGCTATGGTGCACAGGGCGGTAAGGCAGCGGATCTGGCACCCTACTTTAATGAGGATGGTCTTGGTGCAATCGTGAACTCCTCCAGAGGAATCATTGCCGCCTACACGAAGGAACCCTATGCTTCCAAGTTCGGTCCCATGAACTTCGGAGATGCATCCCGCCAGGCAACGATCGATATGATTGAAGATCTGAAGACAATTCGATAAGAAAGTACGCTTAGGTTTCATTGGTTCCATGAAGAAACTTTCTATGAGAACGGATCGTACAATATAATCAGAAAGAATAAGGAGTTCTTTATGAAGTATAAAGAGACTGCCCGGGTACTCAGTCAGGAGTATCTGGGAGAGAATATCTACAGCATGTGGCTCCAGACCGATAAGATCGCAGCAGAGGCAGTTCCCGGTCAGTTCATATCCCTGTATTGCAAGGATGGCACTCGGCTGCTGCCTCGTCCGATCAGTCTGTGTGAGATCGATGGCAGGCAGGGCCGACTGCGCCTGGTCTATCGCAAGGTTGGAAAGGGAACGGAGGAATTCTCTGCACTTACGGCCGGTGATACGATCGAGATCATCGGACCTCTCGGCAATGGCTTCCCGCTGGAGAATGAAGGGCATGCCCTGATCATCGGCGGAGGCATCGGTGTTCCTCCACTGCTGCAGCTGGCGAGAACCCTGCCCGGTAAGAAGACGCTGGTGATGGGATATCGCAGTCAGACTTATCTGGAGGCTGAGCTGAGGGAGACGGCTCCCATGGTGATTGCAACCGAAGATGGAAGTCAGGGAACCCGGGGCAATGTCATCGATGCTATCAAGGCCAACCATCTGGAGGCGGATACGATCTTTGCCTGTGGTCCCATGCCGATGCTTCGCGCGCTGAAGACTTATGCCGAAGAGCATAACATGAAGGCCTGGATCTCTATGGAAGAGAAGATGGCATGCGGTATCGGAGCCTGTCTTGCCTGCGTATGCAAGAGCAAGGAGATCGATGAACACTCCAAGGTACACAATAAGAGAATCTGTGCCGAGGGACCCGTATTTGACGCGCAGGAGGTAGAGTTATGAGCCTGAAAGTAAATCTTGCCGGTGTTGAACTTGCGAATCCTGTGATGACTGCATCCGGTACTTTCGGATCCGGTATGGAATTTGCAGAATTGATGGACCTGAATCGTCTGGGCGCCGTGGTAACCAAGGGCGTGGCCAATGTTCCCTGGCCCGGCAATCCTACTCCTCGCATTGCAGAGGTAACGGGCGGCATGCTGAATGCCATCGGACTTCAGAATCCCGGCATCGATACCTTTGTAAACAGAGATCTGAAGTTCCTCGAGAATTACAGTACGAAGGTTATCGTGAATGTATGCGGTAAGTCTACCGAGGATTATGTGGAGGTCGTTGAGCGTCTCGCAGATGAGAAGAGAGTCGATCTGCTGGAGATCAATATCTCCTGCCCGAATGTGAAGGAGGGCGGCATCGCCTTCGGTCAGAATCCTAAGGCTGCTTACGATATCACAAAGGCTGTGAAGGCGAAGGCGAAACAGCCGATCATCATGAAGCTCAGCCCCAATGTTACCGATATTACTGAGATGGCGAAGGCGGTGGAAGCTGCCGGTGCGGATGTCGTATCCCTGATCAATACGCTGACCGGTATGAAGTTTGATATCAATCGCCGCTGCTTCGCTATTGCGAATAAGACCGGCGGTATGTCCGGACCTGCGATCAAGCCGATCGCCGTTCGCATGGTATATCAGGTCAGCCATGCGGTAGAGATTCCCGTGATCGGCATGGGCGGAATTGCATGTGCTGAGGATGCCATCGAATTCCTGATGGCAGGGGCAACAGCCGTGTCCGTAGGAACCGCGAACTTCCACAATCCCATGGTGACATGTGAGATCGTGGATGGCATTCAGGCTTATATGGATCGTTTTGGATTTACAGACGTATCTCAGATTCGTCTGGCAGAATAATTAAGATTACTCGCCGGGGACGACTCCCCGGCAGCATAATAGAATTCAGGAGGAATGAACCATGGCAAAAGTTGGTATTGTAATGGGCAGCGACAGCGATATGCCCGTAATGGCAAAGGCTGCCGATATGCTGGAGAAGCTTGGCGTAGACTATGAGATGACGATCATCTCTGCTCACAGAGAGCCCGATGTATTCTTTGAGTATGCAAAGACTGCTGAGGAGAAGGGCTTCAAGGTTATCATCGCAGGAGCAGGTATGGCAGCTCATCTTCCGGGTATGTGCGCAGCCATCTTCCCGATGCCCGTCATCGGTATCCCGATGCACACCACTTCCCTCGGAGGAAGAGATTCTCTGTACAGCATCGTACAGATGCCCAGCGGAATTCCGGTAGCTACCGTAGCCATCAACGGTGGTGCGAACGCAGGTATCCTGGCAGCTAAGATTCTGGCAACTTCGGACCCTGAACTGCTGCAGAGACTGAAGGACTACTCCGCAGACCTCAAGGCACAGGTCGTTGCTAAGGATGCGAAGCTGCAGGAAGTCGGATATAAGAACTATACCAAGTAAAAGATGATAGAATCTATGTGGACTGTCTGATCTCACAGAGATCAGCAGTCCTTTTCTTCTGTGTGGATGTGCGAAATTCGTTGAAAATGCTCATCCCCTGTGATAGACTATTACCGAAAGTGTGCCCCGAACCAAGGGTGAACTATGCAATTTCGCACTTAATCATATAAGACAAGGAGTATACGAATGGAAGCTTACAAGCAGGAATTTATCGACTTTATGGTGGAATCCGATGTGTTGAAGTTCGGTGACTTTACATTGAAGAGCGGACGCAAGTCCCCCTTCTTCATGAACGCAGGTGCTTACGTGACCGGTTCTCAGCTGAAGAGACTGGGCGAGTACTATGCGAAGGCAATCCATGACAGATTCGGTGATGACTTCGACGTTCTCTTCGGACCCGCCTATAAGGGAATCCCTCTGAGCGTAGTTACCGCCATCGCATACAGTGAACTTTATGGCAAGGAGATCCGCTATTGTTCCGATCGTAAGGAAGCGAAGGATCATGGCGCAGATAAGGGCGGCCTGCTCGGAAGCAAGCTGAAGGACGGTGACCGTGTGGTTATGATCGAAGATGTAACGACCTCCGGCAAGTCTATGGAAGAGACCGTTCCCAAGGTAAGAGGCGCAGCCAACGTAGAGATCGTAGGTCTGATGGTGTCTCTGAACCGCATGGAAGTAGGTCTCGGCGGTGTCAAGTCTGCGCTGGATGAGATTCAGGAGAAGTACGGATTCAACGGACAGGCGATCGTTACCATGGCAGAGGTCGTTGAGTACCTGTACAATCAGGAGCGCGGCGGCCGCATTCTTATTGACGATGAGATGAAGGCGAAGATCGACGCCTACTATGAACAGTACGGTGCACATTGATGGCGAAAAAGAAGAAGAAGGTCAAGTGGAAGCGGACCCGGGAAGGTATCGTCTTCGTAGAACAGCAGTCTCTTTCGGAGCGCCTTTCAAAACTTGGATTCATGCAGGTGTCCATGAGTACCTTTTTTGCAGCACTCGCTCTGATCTTTCTTGCTCTGCTCATTGCGGTCGTGACGAATGGTCGGGCACCACTGATCATCAGCGTTCTATGGGTTGCGGCCTTCGGCATGAGTCTGATTGGGCTGTGGGCAACCTGGTATGGGCATTTTCAGGTGAAGGCGGAAAGCAAGCTTCGCTGGAAGTACGGAATCTATACGAACGGTGCTGTGTTTGTTCTGTTGACAGTCATCTATATTGTAGGATTGCGTGTCGGTTAAAGGTAGGATATCAGTGAGGGACAGATCACAGCGCCCGCGGAGGTGTACGTGACCGCGTTCCTGTCATATAAGCAACGACGATAGGTCGGATCAAAGGAGGTCCATGATTATGGCAATCAATTATAAAGAGGCCGGTGTAGATATCGAGGCCGGATATCTTTCTGTTGAACTCATGAAGAAGCATGTAAAGGAGACCATGCGCCCGGAGGTTCTCGGTGGACTGGGCGGTTTCTCCGGCGCCTTCTCTCTGGCAAAGATCAAGGAGATGGAAGATCCGGTTCTGCTGAGCGGAACCGATGGCTGTGGAACCAAGGTAAAGCTGGCTTTCCTGATGGATAAGCATGATACGATCGGTATCGATGCGGTAGCTATGTGTGTGAATGATGTTGCCTGTGCCGGCGGTGAGTCTCTGTTCTTCCTGGACTATATTGCCTGCGGCAAGAACTATCCTGAGAAGATCGCCACCATCGTATCCGGTGTGGCAGAGGGATGTAAGCAGGCGGGCGCTGCTCTGATCGGCGGTGAGACTGCAGAGCATCCGGGCCTGATGCCTGAAGATGAGTATGATCTGGCAGGTTTTGCGGTTGGCGTGGTTGATCGTAAGGATATGATCACCGGCGAGAATATCAAGCCCGGTGATACTTTGGTTGGTATCGCTTCCACCGGTGTTCACAGCAATGGCTTCTCTCTTGTTCGCAAGGTCTTCGAGATGACGAAGGAGAGTCTGGATACCTACTACGAGGAGCTGGGTACCACACTCGGTGAGGCACTGATCGTTCCCACCAGAATCTATGTGAAGGCTCTGAATGCAATCCGCGAGGCAGGAGTTACTGTGAAGGGCTGCAGCCATATCACCGGCGGCGGTTTCTATGAGAATATTCCCAGAATGCTTCCGGAAGGTGTGCGTGCGGTCGTTAAGCTTGACAGCTACCCCGTACTTCCCATCTTCAAGCTGCTGCAGAAGACCGGCGGTATCGAAGATCAGATGATGTATAACACCTTTAACATGGGTCTGGGTATGATCGTAGCCGTAGATCCTGAGGATGCACAGAAGACTGTGGATGCGCTGAATGCAGCCGGAGAGAAGGCATATATCGTTGGTTCGGTTGAGGCCGGAGAAAAGGGAGTGACCTTATGTTAAGAGTAGGTATTCTGGTATCCGGCGGCGGCACGAATCTGCAGTCGATCATTGACCATGTGGAGAGCGGTAAGATCACCGGTGTATCTCTGGAGGTCGTAATCAGCAACAATGCAGATGCCTATGCTCTGGAGCGCGCTAAGAATCACAATATTCCGGCATTCTGTGTATCTCCGAAGAATTATGCGACACGAGAAGAGTTCAATGATGCTCTTCTTGCCAAGCTGGAAGAATACAGGCTTGACCTGATCGTTCTGGCCGGTTTCCTGGTTGTGATCCCGAAGAAGATGGTGGAGAGATATCCCATGCAGATCATCAATATCCATCCTTCTCTGATTCCTTCCTTCTGCGGTACCGGCTACTATGGGCTGAAGGTCCATGAGGCAGCGCTTGCCCGCGGTGTAAAGGTGTCCGGAGCTACCGTACACTATGTGGATGACGGAACCGATACCGGTCCAATCATCATGCAGAAGGCTGTTGAGGTTCAGGAAGGAGACACTCCTGAGATTCTGCAGAGACGTATTATGGAGCAGGCAGAGTGGAAGATCCTCCCCGCAGCGATCCAGAAGATTGCAGACGAGAAGAATCGTGCATAAGCATCAATAGATAATGATTCACGGGACTGCTTCCCGTGCCATAAGATAAAGGAGTATATCATGAAAGTTCTGATCGTAGGAAGCGGCGGAAGAGAACATGCACTGGCATGGAAGATCGCTCAGAGCCCTAAGGTTGATAAGATTTATTGTGCACCCGGCAATGCAGGCATCGGACAGATTGCAGAGTGTGTGCCGATCGGTGCTATGGAATTTGATAAGCTGGCTGCTTTCGCCAAGGAGAATGCCATTGATCTGACGGTCATCGGCATGGATGATCCTCTGGTTGGCGGTGTGGTAGATGTGTTCGAGGCTGAAGGCCTGCGTGTATTCGGCCCTCGCAAGAATGCAGCGATCCTGGAAGGTTCCAAGGCTTTCTCCAAGGACCTGATGAAGAAGTACAACATTCCCACTGCTGCATATGAGACTTTCGACAATGCTGATGATGCCAGAGCTTATCTGGAGACCTCTGACTATCCGATCGTTCTGAAGGCAGACGGTCTGGCGCTCGGCAAGGGTGTTCTGATCTGCCAGAATAAGGAAGAAGCCATGGCGGGTGTTACCGAGATCATGGAAGATAAGAAGTTCGGCACCGCAGGCAACCGTATGGTAGTGGAAGAGTTCCTGGTGGGACGCGAGGTATCTGTTCTGTCCTTCGTGGATGGTACTACCATCAAGCCTATGACCTCCGCACAGGATCATAAGCGTGCGTTGGATGGTGATCAAGGCCTGAATACCGGCGGTATGGGAACCTTCTCCCCCAGCCCCTTCTATACACCCGAGGTGGATGAGTTCTGCAGGAAGTATGTCTTCCAGCCTACCGTGGATGCTATGAAGGCAGAAGGACGCGAGTTCAAGGGTATCATCTTCTTTGGCCTGATCCTGACTGCGAAGGGACCCCGTGTACTGGAGTACAATGCCAGATTCGGTGATCCCGAGGCACAGGTCGTTCTTCCTCGTATGGAGAACGATATCGTGGACGTATTCGAGGCATGTATCAATGGCACTCTGGATCAGATAGATCTGAAGTTCGCTGACAATGCCTGCGTATGTGTCGTTCTCGCTTCCGGCGGTTATCCTGTATCCTACAAGAAGGGATTCGAGATCAAAGGTCTTGAGAACTTCGAGGGCAAGGAAGGATACTATGTATTCCATGCCGGCTCCAAGCTGGTTGACGGTAAGATCGTAACCAACGGAGGACGTGTTCTGGGAGTTACTGCTCTGGGCGATGATCTCAAGGCAGCCCGCGCGAATGCCTACGAGGCTGTCAAGCTTGTTGACTTCGAAGGCAGCTACTGTCGTTCGGATATCGGCAAGGCCATCGACGAGGCATAAGATTCGTCCTGTGAGGACGATGATCTTACGGACACAAGTTCGGAGGATCCTGAATAAATGCTCAGTTTGGGGTGTCCTGCAGGATTTCGCAGGACATCCCATTAGTAAGTTTTGTACATGATCTAAGTTTGGTAGAAAGTAGAGTAATAGTTATGGGTAAGGTATTTCGATTTCATACAGATGTAGATACGGACCAGATCATTGCGTCACAGTATCTGCTCTATCCCACCATCGATGAGATGAAGGTACATGCCTTCGAGTCTCTCGACCCTGAGTTCGCGGGCAAGGTATGTCCCGGGGACTTCGTAGTTGCTGCCGAGAACTTCGGCTGTGGTTCTTCCCGTGAGCAGGCGCCTGCCGTTCTGAAGGCTCTTGGTGTTAAGGCAGTGCTTGCCAAGTCCTTCGCAAGAATCTTCTATCGCAATTCCATCAATATCGGTCTGCCTGTTATCGTATGCAGAGATCTGTATGAGAATGTTGCTGATCAGGACGATATGGAATTATCTCTGGAGGAAGGTATCGTTCGCGTGAACGGACAGGAATTTCAGTGCACGAAGCTGCCCGCACAGATGCAGAAGATTCTGGATCAGGGCGGACTGATCGCATCTTTGAATCGGGAGGTGGAAGAATAATGGGTATGACAATGGCTGAGAAGATCATCGCTTTGGCTGCAGGTGTTCCTGAGGCGAAGGCCGGTGAGATCCATACAGTAGAGCTGGACCGTCTGATGAGCAATGATGGAACCACTCATCTGACCATCGATATGTATAATAAGCTGAAGAATCCCCACATCAAGGATATCAAGAAGCTGGTGTGGATCGTGGACCACAATATTCCTTCCGACAGCCCCAAGACGGCGGCTTCTCATAAGAAGATGCGCGATTTCGCTCGTGCGAATGGTATCACTTTCTATGAAGGCGAAGGCGTCTGCCATCAGGTGATGATGGAGAATCATGTTCGTCCCGGTGAGCTGATCTTCGGCGCTGACTCCCATACCTGTGCTTATGGTGCCCTGGGTGCCTTCGGTACCGGTGTCGGATGTACGGACTATCTCTATGCGATGGTTACCGGCACTTCCTGGGTGATGGTACCCGAGACGCTGCGCTTTAACCTGATCGGCAAGCTTCCTGAGGGTGTGTATGCAAGAGACTTGATCCTGACGATCATCGGCCGTATCGGTGCCAATGGTGCCAATTACAAGGCAATGGAGTTCGGTGGTGAAGGTCTGGCAACTTTGACTATGAGTGATCGTATCTCTATCTGCAACCTCTGCGTGGAGGCCGGTGCGAAGACGGCATTGATGGAAGTAGATGAGGTTGCGATGGCTTATCTGAATGAGCGCGGCCGTGAGCCTAAGGCTATTGTTAAGGCAGATGCGGATGCTTCCTATGCGAAGGTCTATGATATCGATCTGTCCGAGATCACCAATATCGTGGCGAAGCCTCACTTTGTTGATAATGTTGTTCCGGCTAAGGAGTGCGCAGGTACGAAGATCGATGAAGCCTTCCTTGGTTCCTGCAACAATGGCCGTCTGGAAGATCTCCGTGTGGGTGCTGCCATCATCAAGGGCAAGAAGGTAGCTCCTCTGGTTCGCTTCCTTGTCGTACCCGCCAGCCGTCAGGTCTACCATCAGGCGATGGAAGAGGGACTGATCGACATCTTCATGGAAGCCGGCGCTATCGTTATGAATCCCAACTGCAGTGTATGTTGGGGAAGCTGCCAGGGTGTCATTGGTGAGAATGAGGTATTGATCTCCACAGGTACCAGAAACTTCAAGGGAAGAGCCGGACATCGCAATTCCTTTGTGTATCTGGCAGATGCAGCTACCGTAACTGCTTCCGCTATTGCCGGATGCATCACAACGGCTGACATGCTGTAAGGGAGGAGATTCCACATGAGCAATACTTTTACTGCAAAGGTATGGGTACTTGGAGATGATATCGATACCGATATCATCCTCCCGACCGAATATCTGGCTCTGAAGTCTGTAGAAGATATGAAGCCCTTCACTTTTTCTCCCCTGCGTCCTGAGCTTGCCGGCTTGATTCAGCCCGGTGATATGATCGTAGCAGGCAAGAACTTCGGATGTGGTTCTTCCCGTGAGCAGGCTCCCGAAGCTGTCAAGGCTCTCGGTATCTCCTGTATCGTAGCGAAGTCCTATGCGAGAATCTTCTTCCGCAATGCAATCAACAACGGTCTGCTGCTGATTGAGAACCCTACCCTCTATGATGAGATCACTGAGGGAGATATCTGCGAGGTGACGCCCGGAGAGAAGATCACTGCGAACGGCAAGACCTATGAGATCGCATCCCTGCCGGATAATCTGATGGAGATCCTGAATGCCGGCGGCCTCGTGAAGGCGATGCGCAAGCGCAATGGTCTGGATTAAGGAGGGCATGATGGGACATACATTAATTGAGAAGATTATCGGCCGCAATGTCGGCCATGAAGTTAAGCCCGGAGATATCGTAACGGCTCAGGTAGACTGGTGTATGGTAGATGATATCATGATGCCTTTCGTCGCTCAGAAGTTCGAGGAGATGGGTTTCTCTAAGGTCTGGGATCCGGATAAGGTCGTGATGATCTACGACCACTTTCTCCCCGCGACGCAGACGGATGATACCCGTGCCTTCCGTATCGGCAATGAATTCGCAGCGAAGTATGGTCTGAAGCATGTACATCGTACAGATGGCATCTGTCATCAGTTGATGACGGAGGCCGGCTATGTGAAGCCCGGCGATGTGGCATTCGGAACTGACAGTCACACGGTGACCTACGGCTGTGTCGGTGCCTTCTCTACCGGAATCGGCTATACCGAGATGGCCGGTATCTTAGGTACCGGTGAACTGTGGGTGAAGGTGCCCGAATCGATCAAGGTCGTTGTTGATGGTGTGATGCCCAAGGGCGTGACCAGCAAGGATCTGATCCTTCGCATCATCGGTGACCTGACCGCTTCCGGCGCTACCTACCAGGCTCTGGAATTCTCCGGATCCGCCATTGAAGCTATGAGTGTGGCAAGCCGCATGACTATGTCCAACATGGCGGTCGAGGCGGGTGCAAAATGCGGCGTATTCGCTCCCGATGAGAAGACTTATGAGTACTGTGGTATAACTCCCGGAGAGAAGGAAGCTGCTCTCTTTGCAGATGAAGATGCTTCCTATGCACGCGAGCTTCATTATCAGGCAGAGGAGCTTGTACCCGTGATGGCCTGTCCTTCTCTTGTAGATAATATTAAGCCTGTCAGCGAGATGGCCGGACGTAAGATCGATCAGGTCTTCCTGGGATCCTGTACCAATGGCCGCCTGGAGGATCTTCAGGCAGCGGCTAAGGTAATCAAGGGTAAGAAAGTAGCTCCCTACATTAAGTTTATTGTTACCCCTGCTTCCCGCAAGATCTATCGCGAGGCATTGGCAGACGGAACACTGCGCATCCTCTCGGATGCCGGGGCGATCATCACGACGCCCGGCTGTGGTCTGTGCTGCGGTCGTGCCGGTGGTATTCTGACGGATCATGAGGTAGTCGTAGCAACCAACAATCGTAACTTCCTCGGCAGAATGGGAACTTCCAAGGTGGAGATCTTCCTTGCTTCTCCCATCACTGCGGCAACCTGCGCAATTACCGGTGAGATCACCGTACCTGAGTGCTATGGAAAATAATATGACGAAGGGAACAGAATGGCGTGCCATTCTGTTCTTTTCCTTGCCCTTGATGGGATCGAGTCTGCTTCAGACACTTTATTCTTTTGTGGATAGTATCATTGTAGGCAACTTTGTCAGTGCAACGGCTTTCGGCGGAATCGGTATGCTCAATTCCTCTATCATGCTGCTGAACTTCTGCGCAACTTCGCTCGGCACAGGTGCCAGTATTGTAGCTGCTCAGTACTTCGGAGCAGAGCGCAGGCGGGACTTGAGAGAGACGGCTTCTACCGGTATGATTCTGTCGGTCATAGAGGGTGTGATTCTGGCTTTGATCTGTCAGCTGATTGCCGGATGGCTGATCGTCGACTTCCTGAAGACGCCGGACAATATGGTTGCCTACTCCACCTGGTACTTCCGGATCTACGGGGGAGGACTGATCTTTCAGTTCCTGTACAATGCCGCTTACGGAGTGCTGCGAGCGCATGGCGATTCCCGAGGTGCGATGCTCTTTTTGCTTGTGGCTGCGATCCTGAATGTAGGTCTTGACCTGCTCTTCGTTGTTGTCTTTGGCTGGGGAGTTCCGGGGGCTGCAGCAGCAACGGTGATCGCACAGGCAGGTTCTGCGTTGGCTTGTACGATCTATCTATGGCACTTCTACCCTCAGTATGCCTTCCTGAAGGCAGAAAATCGGATCTTCCGATGGACGAAGGCAAAGAAGATCTACGGCATCGCTCTTCCCATCCTTTGCCAGCAGGCCATCTTAAGTATTGGATTTATCGTCCTTCAGAGACTGGTCAATTCCTTCGGAGAAGCCTGCATCGATGGATTTGCGGCGATGCAGAAGGTGGAGTCCTTCATCCACATTCCTTCCAATGCTCTGAACACTGCGATCTCAAGCTTCGTCGGACAGAATATCGGAGCCGGCAAATATGACCGCGTAAGGAGAGGCTACCGGATCACAGCCCTGATGGGTATGGGATGCTGTGCGCTGATTGCTGTGGTTCTCATCCTGAATTCCCAGCCGCTTCTGGGAGTCTTCAATATTGCGGCCGATGCGATGGCTGTTGCTACGGAGCATCTGAATATCCTGGTAGTCTGCATGCTGTTTTATTCGGTATCTAACATCACTTCAGGACTGCTTCAGGGCGCCGGAGATGTGAAGATCACAGCGGTATCGAGCTTTGCGAATCTTTTTATCCGTGTGGGCGTATCCTATATTATGGCTGCGACCTGGATCAACTATCGTTGTTACTATTACTCACTTCCCTTTGCCTGGTTTACGGCTTTCGCTATTAACTTTATCAGATATAAGACCGGGATCTGGCAGAAGAAGAGATTGGTCGACTAATACGAAGACCCGGCAGGAGGCTGCTTTCAACCTCTGCCGAGTCTTGATATTTTACTAATATTTAGGGATTCTTAATAAATTCCTCAAAAAAGATACATAAAATCATGGTAGCATAAGTTCAAAGAATGAGAGAATTAAAAGGAGTATCGTGATTGAGTGAGTCTTTTGTACTGATCCGTGAGGGCAAGAGCACGGACTATCATGCCTTCTGGCAGTTGTTTGAGAACTATATGGTGGAAGTAATCCATACCGACAATCTGGACGACCATGCTTTGGTCTGGTATCTGTCGGAGGATTACCGGGAAGATTTTTATCGTAGATTGGATGAGGGAAGCAGCCCTCTGCATGTTCTCCTGATCTATTATCCTGCGAATGAAGAAAGACAGGCCGAGCGTGCAAGGAAGCGAACAGGGAAGAAGCACTCCCTCTTTCATAGCAGAATGATGAAAGGGCAGGCTTTGATGAAGGAACATGCCATCCGAGGTGTGGAAGCCAAAGGGGAGTTCATGGGATTCTGTCTTTATGAATGGTCTGAGAATACCTCTGACCCCTGCCGCATTACCTGTTATTGCATGACCGATGAGATGAAGGAGAGGGGATATCAGCAGCCGGCCTGGGAGCAGGTAGAGAAGTATCTCTATAACAATGGGGCCAGAAAGCTGATCCTGGACCGCCGGACGCTGGAACCTTTCTGGCAAGTGAACCATTTTAAGCATTCCGTTGATGGATTCTGGACAAAACGCCTCTAAGGGAGGCGTTTTTCACTGTCCGGAAGCAAGCTGGTCAAGGAACAGGAGAATATGAAGATATTCCAAAAGATATCTGTAAGAGTATGGTTCGGGATGAGTTTCTTCTATAATATATTATTAATTAAATGGTTAGGTCGTAATATACAAAAAAGATGAATATGTAAAGTAAAAATACTTGACACGAAGGGACCTATCCGTTATGATACACAGGGTGAACAAATGTGGATAAGATTCTGGAACAAACTTTACTTTTTGATTTTTACGGAGAACTTTTGACGGAGCATCAGAGGACCATCTACCAGGAAGTGGTATTTGAAGATTACTCTCTGAGCGAAGTGGCAGAGGAGAACGGCATCAGTCGTCAGGGTGTACATGATCTCGTCCGCCGGTGTGATAAGGCTCTTCATGAGTATGAGAGTAAGCTTGGTCTGGTTGAGCGCTTTGAAGAGACGAAGCGGCTGGTGGGTGAGATTCATCAGCTGACGCAGGAGTTCGAGCGTACCGGTTCCCCCGAGTGTGTGAAGCAGATTGAAGAGATTTCACTTCGCATAGGAGAATTATAATACATGGCATTTGAAAGTTTATCAGATAAATTACAGAATGTATTCAAGCAGCTCCGCGGCAAGGGACGTCTGTCGGAAGCAGATGTGAAGGCAGCGCTGAAGGAAGTTAAGATGGCCCTTCTTGAGGCCGATGTTAACTTTAAGGTCGTGAAGCAGTTTACAAAGGATGTGGAAGCACGCGCGATCGGTGCTGACGTTATGAATAGTCTGACACCCGGTCAGATGGTCGTCAAGATCGTTCACGAGGAACTGATCAAGATGATGGGTTCTGAGACGACTGAGCTTGCACTGAATCCTTCGAATCAGATCACCATCCTCATGATGGCAGGTCTGCAGGGTGCAGGTAAGACAACCACTGCGGCGAAGATCGCCGGTAAGCTTAAGGCAGCCGGCCGCAAGCCTTTGTTGGTAGCCTGCGATGTATACCGTCCGGCCGCAATCAAGCAGCTGCAGGTGAATGGTGAAAAGCAGGGAGTTCCCGTGTTCACGATGGGAGATCAGAATTCGCCTGGGGATATTGCTAAGGCCGCTGTTGAACATGCTAAGGATAAGGGCCTGAATGTGGTGATCATCGATACTGCCGGCCGA
>R17__coassemble_479_pt1 | contig 18621 bp, 17 predicted proteins | sample R17__metabat2_low_PE_029 | metagenome-assembled genome bin R17
GTACCATATAATATTTTTTTCAAACGCACTGTATATATTCCTCAAATTCGATCAGGAGGAGATTCTCCCTTCCACTCAATACCTGCACGCAGATTCCTCCGCACTGCATGCTCCGTGATCTTACGGCCTGCAAGTGTATTCCCGTGCATGCACGATGCACTGTATGCCTTGCGGGTCGAACAGGGGGGGAAGCCTCTCCTACTCGACCCGCAAGCGGACATTCCGCACTTTGTGCTCCATATTCTTATGATCGGCAGATGTCAGACGAGCAAGTTCGTCTGACATCTACCGGGCTTTTGCATCAAAAAAAGGATGCTCCGCACGGAACACCCTTTTTCATCAATATTTTTTAATCTTCCCCCAAAAACACCAAACCACATGAATTCCCACTGCCCCCACCAGCATTACAGCAAGATATACCAGATTTCCCACATGAATACCATACTTTACGGCAATATTATGAATGATTATCTGTGTACTCGGCTCAAAGGGAGAAACATAGAACATACTGATCTCCCCGAACCTCCAGAGGAGAATATTAAAGACAGTAGCAATCAGCAGACTAGGAAGCCATATGAAAATGCTCTCACCAAACTGCCTGAAAGTATCCCGAAACCTCCCATCTATTGTACGAATCCAATCGAATCCTGACCAACTGCCTAACACAATCAGCAGAAAATGCCATAAATAAGAATGAATAGTAAGCACATGCAGGGGATACTGCATTCCGGTAGTATCCAGGAAAACTGCTAAGGCCCCCAGTAAGGTAAAGTCCATAAGAAAGACTTGAATTCTTCTCTTCCAACAAGCCGGCACAATTAACAGGAGCGGACATAGATACATAGGCAGGCTGCAAAGCTGAAAAGGGAAGTACCACACATTATAGTGTCCCCCATTCACAAGAAATGTCAAAGTCCACTGCTTCCAGAATTCCGAAATCAGCATAATGAATCCCAGGATTCCCATGCCTGTTTCATAAGGCCACCTTTTGAATCGGGAACAGCAGCCGCCAAAAACAAGTGCGATTCCAATTCCTAACAATAATTTCATACAAGGTCCATCCATTTTGCCAAAATATATCTAATCTATAAAAAGAGACACCTGTAATCTCTATATGATCAGGGGGCACTTTAAGCTCTATTCCTGCATAGCACCTATTATCTTAGTCTTTCACACCCAGGAAACCAAAGGGTTTCTCTGTATCAGTCAGAAAGTGCATCAGCTGATACTGACAGATGATGGCAATCCTTCCTTCCTTCATAATCTGTCTCACCTGATCGCGGTCAGCCAGGATGATCTGAATATCTTCGCTGGCTTCCATGAACTGATCTGATATCTCACCCGTAGCATAGCCATATACCGTTCCGCATGCTTCATCCGTAAGTCCTACTGTCGTAAATGCAGGCTTCTCATACATCGGGTCTACCGTCAGAGGGTGGAATTCCAGACCGGTCTCCTCCTTCAGTTCACGTACTGCTGCCTGATGGAAGTTCTCTCCGGGATCCACAAGGCCGGCCGGAAGCTCATATACATACCCACCCGCAGGATAGCGATACTGACGAATCAGCACGACACGGTCATGCTTCTCTCCATAGAGAGCATAGATGACGACGCCATCTGCATTCATCTCACCGGAACGAAGCTTGAGTTCACTCTCTTCCTTAGCACGAGAAGCTACGAAGTACTTGCTCTTCCTTCCATTCTTATGAGTTACATCCAGGTTATAGAGATTCACAAACTTGTTGTGAGTTACCTGCTCTACTTTATTGATTCTTTCCATGATTAACTACCTCATTTCTTGTATCACGCATCGCGATATACATATTATACAACGCTTTGACCTTTCCTGCTTATCTTTCCTGAAAATTAAACCTCTATTCTTATGGTTCTATTCGTAAGCCGGCCACTATTTTGAAGTTACAGACCACAAGTACTAAAGAAAAAGTGCTGCCGAGCTTATGCATCACAGCAGCAGGATTGCAAAAATCTTCGTCTTGTATCATAATAATAGATGATATTATATGGCTCTGGGATAGCTGCCTTGATATGTCTATTTGATGCAGATACTCTGTCGCACTGAATGATTTCTTTGGGAACTATTAGCGCTGAAAAATCAAGATGCACACATCAGCCATGTTACTTCGCAATACAACTCTATATATCAGGAGGAATACAAAGTTATGTCTCGTATTTATACAGCCGTTGACCAATTGATTGGCCGTACTCCCTTGCTGGAGCTCTCTAACATTGAGAAGACCTATGATTTGAAGGCTAAGATCCTTGCCAAGGTAGAATTCTTCAACCCTGCAGGAAGTGCTAAGGATCGTGTGGCAAGAGCCATCATCGATGATGCTGAGCAGAGTGGTGTACTGAAGCCCGGTGCCACTCTGATTGAACCCACTTCCGGCAATACCGGCATCGGACTGGCTTCCGTTGGTGCTTCCCGTGGCTATCACGTAATTCTTACCATGCCCGATACCATGAGTGTTGAGCGTATTCAGTTGATCAGAGCTTACGGGGCAGAGGTGATCCTTACCGAAGGTGCTAAAGGCATGAAGGGAGCCATCGACAAAGCGAATGAACTTGCCGCTGAGATTGAAGGCAGCTTTATTCCCGGACAGTTTGTGAATCCCGCCAATCCAAAGGCACACTATGATACCACCGGTCCCGAGATCTGGAAAGATACTGATGGCAAGATTGACTTCTTCGTTGCCGGTGTCGGAACCGGCGGAACTATCACCGGAACCGGCGAATATCTGAAGGAACAGAATCCGGCGGTTAAGGTCATTGCAGTAGAACCTGCCACTTCAGCCTTTCTGTCTACCGGTGTCGCCGGCCCTCATGGACTGCAGGGAATCGGAGCCGGTTTCATTCCTGAGGTTCTCAATACCAAGGTCTACGATGAGATCATTCCCGTCACTGATCAGGATGCCTATGTAGTCGGTCGTCAAATTGGACGTACTGAAGGAATTCTGGTGGGAATCACCTCCGGCGCTGCCGTATGGGCAGCCATCGAACTGGCTAAGCGTCCGGAGAATGAAGGCAAGACTATCGTTGCACTGCTGCCTGATACCGGCGATCACTATCTGTCTACGCCTCTGTTTGCAGAGTGATTTTTTCAGGAAGGAGAATAGATATGACGCCTATTACAAGAGAAGAAGCACTGACACTCCTGAAGAAGTATAATAAGGATCCCTTCCATATTCAGCATGCCTTTACGGTAGAAGCCGTAATGAAGTGGTATGCCAACGAGCTCGGCTATGGTGACAATGCTGACTTCTGGGGCATGGTTGGTCTGCTGCATGATATCGATTTTGAATGCTATCCCGAGGAACACTGCCTGAGAGCTCCGGAACTCCTGAGAGCCGGCGGTGTATCAGAAGAACTGATCCATGCGGTTGTATCTCACGGCTATGGCATTACAGTAGCGTGCGGGGTTACTCTGGATGTAGCACCGGAGCATGAGATGGAGAAAGTGCTCTTTGCCGCAGATGAATTAACCGGATTGATTTGGGCGGCTGCACTGATGAGACCTTCTAAGAGCTGCAAGGATATGGAACTGAAGTCCTTGAAGAAGAAGTATAAGAGTAAGGGCTTCGCTGCAGGTTGTTCCAGGGAAGTCATCGATCGAGGTGCAGCACAGCTCGGATGGGAACTGAGTAAGCTTCTGGAGATGACACTTAAGGCTATGGCGGCAAGTGAAGATATCATTGCGGAAGAGATGGCAAAGGAAGAAGTTTAGAAAATTATGGACCAGGTGCATTCCCGTGCAAGCACGGATGCACTGCAGGCCTTGTGCATCATGATAAAGGCGCGGGTTCCCCCGCGCCTTCCTACTTCTGATATCGTAAGGGCAGCTCCAGTCCGAAGACTTCGAGCAGTTCCTTGTTGCCGAGAATCTCCTCTGCATCACTGTCTGCGATAATCTTCCCCTTATGCAGGAAGACCACTCTCTCGCAGGTATCCAGCAGGAAGTCCAGATCATGAGATACGATCAGCTTCGTCTGCGGCATCTCATTGAGCAGGTTGATCAGGTTCCTGCGATTCTTCGGATCCAACGCCACGGACGGCTCATCCATCACGATGATATCCGGCTCCATCGCAAGAATCGTAGCAATGGCCACCAGCTTCTTCTCGCCGCCGGAGAGCTTAAAGACCGGCTTATGACGCAGATGTGCCGTATGGGTCCGCTCCAAAGCGTGGCTCACCCGCGCTTCTACTTCCTCCGCAGATAACCCATAATTTCTCGGGCCGAAGGCCACATCCTCCTCCACAGTAGTCATGAAGAGCTGAGCATCGGAATCCTGGAAGACATACCCGATATGTTCACGAATATGATTCAGGTTCTCTTTATTCATCACATGCCCAGCTACTTCAAGCTCGCCGGTATAATCCAGATTCAATCCCACCAACAGCTTCAGGAAGGTGGACTTACCCACACCATTCGTCCCAATCAGACCGATGCTCTCCCCACGGAAGACATCCAGGGAGCAATTGTGCAGCACCTGATTGCCGTCTTCATAGGCGAACGAAAGCTTCTTCATCTTAATCAGCTGAGTTTCAATTCCCGTCTTCATATTCTACCTCTGTAATCTATTTTACATTTAATTTCCTGTAAATGCTCATCTCATGGAGGTCTCTACGATCACTTCCTTGCAATGGAAGTCCTCCACTGTCACTTCCTTGCAGCGAGAGTCCTCCACTGTCACTCCCATGCAGGCAGGTGATTCCTCATCTCTCAAGACCGTCCACCCGGATTGTCCGAACTGCATGCTTCCGATTCCATTCTGCAAAGACAATTCTTCACTCACCTAGATGAGTGTCGTCATTGGTATCCACTGTATAATCACAAACACCGCAGCCCATGCAGCCAGATAGAGCACACCTACCCTCTTCGCATGATAACTCTGATATTCCGGGAACTCCCCGCGGAAGCCTCGCAACACCATCGCCTCATAGATTCTCTCCGCACGATCGAAGCTTCGCAGCATCCACTGTCCAACCAGAGACCCCCAGACCTTATAATTGAGACCTTTCTGGGAGGGCGCCCGCAGAGAATAAGCCGTCATGATCCGATCAGCTTCCTTGCCGAGGATCAGAAGATAACGGTAAGTCAGAAGGATCACCGTCACCATCTCCTTCGGCACATGAAGAAGACGAAGCGCATGACAGATCTCCTCAATCGATGTTGTCGCTATCAGAAGATAGGCCGCCAGGACAGAATAGATGCCCTTCAACATCATGGTAAGCATAGAGATCCAGCCTGCTGACAGCACAAGCCCCCCCAACACGAAGGTCTGCGAACAATCAAAGATCGGATTGAAGATTCCTACCGCAAGCACCAGCGGAAGAATCAACTTCACACGCCACAAAGCTTCCTTCACAGACAATTGTGCCAGCGAGTAGCCTACCACCAGATAGATAGCCATCAGAATCTCCCGCTCCAGGTGATACTTATTGATGGAGAACACAACTCCGATAAAGAGAATACTGGTCAGGAACTTGACCAACGGATGCAACTGATTAATCCACAAATTCTGCTGCTGCAGATCATAGAGCCAGTCAATCTCCTGCAATTTTAATTCAATCTTACTCATATCCTGTCCCTTTACCTATATATATCAGGCACTTTTCATATCTACTACTGAACATGGTTCTTTTGATTATAAAGCCTTACATCACTATATGGCAACTATAATCTGTAAAAAACATTCCAAGCTCATTAACTGTGGAGAGCCCACCACACGAAAGATCTTGCATCATACTCTATTTACTGATAAAAATTCCGGGAATACATAGAAGGTTCTCTATCTATTCCCGGAATTGATTACGATTTACATCCTACCGTTTCAGAATTTCGAGAGAAGAGACTCTTAATTTACTCTTCCTTCTCCTTCTTGCGCCGTCTTATCACCACACTTCCTCCATAGACCGCTGCCACAGCCACAACAGCAACGATGATACCAGTGAATCCGCCGCTGCTCTCGCCGTCCTCTGCTTCCTTCGGTGCATAGTCCGGAAAGATCGCGGTGATACTTTGAATCTTCTCCGCCATCTCGTAGATCGGTCCCTGAGATTCCAGTTCGGTAGAACCAGTCATCTTCTCGATCGACCACTCCAGACCATCGGGATTCTCTGAAGCATACTTAGAGATACCGAATCCCATTACTGCAGCCATAACAAGCAGTACCACCAACAGCTTTGCAAAAGAAAGTCTGGACTTCTTATGATCGGATTCTGTACTGCCGACACCCCAGAGCATATCCGGGCGGGCTTCATAGATGAAGCTTAACACCGCCGCCGTGATTAGTCCCTCTACCAGACCAATGGCCAGATGAATTGGCTGCATCACACCGGCAAACAGTACGAAGGGAAGCTCCGAGATGCCGGATACCATCGTCTCCAACACTACCGAGAAGGCACCCATCTGCAATGTAATCACACAGCCAAGAATAGAAGCGATGATAATCTTCTTCTTAGAAGCACCCTTTCTCATGATGGGGCGCCAGATCAGAAGCGCACCTATGAAGCATCCATAGAAGGCCATATTCCATATATTTGCCCCCAGCGCCAGAATACCTCCATCTGCGAAAATCAGACATTGCAAAAGAAGCACGCCAATCATCGTCAAAAATCCACCGCAAGGTCCCAGCAAAGCAGACAGCATCATGCCGCCGCAGAGATGACCGGAAGAACCGGTTCCCGGGATAGTGAAGTTCAGCATCTGCGCTGCAAAAACGAAAGCGCCCATGACACCCATCACGGGAATCATCTTCGGCTCGTTCTCCAGCTTCACTTTCTTTAAAGAATATCCGGCAGCTCCCGCAGAAGCTCCGTACATAACGATCGCAGTCCCCGTAGAGATCAAGGCATCCGCCATATGCATGAGCATTTCCTCCTGATTTGAACCTCAAGTAATTTTGACAAAATTATAACAGTTCCCGGAAATGCTCACAAGCCGGGGTGGGGGTTATAAATTCTGTTTTTTGAAGCACCAGGGGAGCAATGAGGAAAAATGGACGTAGCTAGAAAAAGATGCCAATCAGACAAACCGATTGGCATCTTCTTCTATCATTATATTCTCAGTCAAACAGCAAGAGCATCCGCCTGATCAGCTCTTCTTGCGGATCATCTCTCTCTTGCGCTTGGTAGGATCCAGGATCTTCTTGCGGATTCGCAGGCTCTTGGGAGTAACCTCCAACAGCTCATCGGTCTCGATGAATTCCATGCACTGCTCCAGGCTCATGATCTTGGGCGGTACCAGCTTCAGGGCATCATCCGCACCGGAAGAACGGGTATTGGTCAGGTGCTTGGTCTTACAGCAGTTGACCTCGATGTCATCGGTCTTACCATTCTGACCAACGACCATGCCGGAGTATACCTTATCGCCGGGTACGACAAAGAGCACACCTCGGTCCTGACAGTGGAACAGACCGTAAGCAACGCACTCACCGGTCTCGAAGGCGATCAGAGAGCCCTGCTTACGATAGGTGATATCACCCTTATAGAGCTCATAGCCGTCGAAGAGCTGGTTCATGACACCGTTACCCTTGGTATCGGTCAGGAACTCATCGCGGTATCCGATCAGTCCGCGGGCGGGGATGGAGAACTCCAGGCGGGTCGTTCCACCCTGTCCGGGAGTCATATTCTGCAGTTCGCCCTTTCTCTGAGACAGCTTATCGATGACAGCACCGGAGTACTCGTCCGGAACATCGATATAGACTCTCTCCATGGGCTCCAGCGGTCTGCCCTGAGGGCCGGTCTTGTAGATAACCTCTGCCTTGCTGACAGCGAACTCATAGCCTTCACGTCTCATATTTTCAATCAGAACGGACAGATGCAGCTCACCACGGCCGGATACCTTGAAGCAGTCGGGGCTGTCGGTCTCCTCTACGCGAAGGGATACATCGGTATTCAGCTCACGGAAGAGACGCTCACGCAGATGACGGGAAGTAACATACTTGCCTTCCTGACCGGCGAAGGGGCTGTCATTGACCATCAGATTCATGGACAGCGTCGGCTCGGAGATCTTCTGGAAGGGAATGGGCTTGGGATTCTCGGGAGAGCAGATGGTATCACCGATACGGATATCCGGAATACCGGAGATCGCAACGATGGCACCGATATTCGCCTCGCGCACCTCCACCTTATTCAGACCATCGAACTCATAGAGCTTGCTGATCTTCACACGCTGCTTCTTGGATGGATCATGATGATTGACCAGAACGACATCCTGGTTCACCTTCAGGGAGCCATTGTCTACCTTACCAACACCGATACGTCCTACATACTCATTGTAATCGATGGTGCTGATCAGGACCTGCGTATCTGCATCGGGATCTCCCTCGGGTGCGGGAATAGATTCCAGAATGGTCTCGAACAGAGGAACCATATTCTCACGGGGATCATCCAACTCTCTGGCAGCCCAGCCGGACTTCGCAGAAGCAAAGACGAAGGGACAATCCAGCTGCTTATCGTTCGCATCCAGATCCATCAGAAGCTCCAGAACCTCATCTACAACTTCCTCGGGTCTTGCACCGTCACGGTCTACCTTATTGACACAGACCACGACATCCAGATCCAGCGCCAGCGCCTTCTGCAGTACGAAACGAGTCTGAGGCATGGGGCCTTCGAACGCATCAACGACCAGAATAACACCATTAACCATCTTCAGGACACGTTCTACCTCACCGCCGAAGTCTGCATGACCGGGGGTATCGATGATGTTGATCTTGGTATTCTTATAGAATACAGCCGTATTCTTGGACAGGATCGTGATACCGCGCTCACGCTCGATATCGTTGGAGTCCATGACACGCTCAGCCACTTCCTGATTCTCACGGAATACACCGCTTTGCTTCAGAAGCTCATCGACCAGAGTCGTCTTACCATGGTCAACGTGAGCGATAATTGCGATATTTCTGATATCTTCTCTTACCATTGTTGTCTCCTTCTATTCTGCGAAGAAAAGCGGAAGCGGAGCCGCCTTCTTCCTTGTTGATCTCTCATCACTCGTACACGTAAGGAGCATCCATGCAAATGCTCTCTCCTGCACATTCCTTCATCTGCTTTCTGCAGACGTCACCGGGACATCTATGCCTGATGGATCTCCACCTGCGTATAGGGAATCTTGATTCCCTTCTCATCATAGGCGAGCTTGATATTCTCTCTCAGGCTCCAGAGTGCCGTCCAGTAGTTCTCTGCCTTGACCCACATACGTCCCTCCAGAGTCACTGCACTGTCGCCGAGCTCTGCAACGAAGACATCCACAGGCTGATCTGCCAGATACTCCGGCATGGATTCGATTACCTGACGGAATACCTTCTTCGCCTCCCTGAGATCTGCCTCATAGGCAATCCCCACCTGTACATCCACACGGCGGGTCTGAGCGGTGCTGAAGTTCTCCAGAGAAGCGCCGGACAGAGTGGAATTGGGAACCACTACCTTGTGATTGTCCACAGTGATCATCGTGGTATAGATCAGACCGATCTCTGTCACCGTTCCGCTGTAGCCTGCTGCGGAGATGAAGTCGCCAACGCCGAAGGGCTTCATCAGCAGGATCAGGATACCGCCGGCCAGATTGCTCAGACTGCCCTGCAGAGCAAGACCTACAACCACACCTGCGGATGCAATGATCGTAGCCAGAGACGTGATCTCATAACCGACAACGACCAGAATGATCAGAACCAGAATAACATACATACATGCCTTAAGGGCATTGCGGCCGAAGCTTCTTACCGTAGGCTCCGTCTTACTCTTCTCTGCCACACGGTCAAAGAGACGCATGAGCATATGAATGACCTTTCTTCCGATCAGGAAGATAATGATGGCAATCACAACCTGAATGCCCTTGCTGATCAGCAGGACACGTACGCTCTCCCACCAGGCCTGGAAGGCACCGACAGCCTGCACGGTCTCCTCAATTGCGGATTCTGTATCCATAATAATACCTCCATAGGATTAATCTGCTGTTCGCTGTTCCCCGATGATCCTGTCCGGATGCTGTCTGAATATCAGCTGCGATATCAGATGTCCCGCAGAACAAGGGGTGACTATCCGATGCGAACACACACTTAAGCCATATCTTAGCACTATGTTATGTCAGCCGCAACCCCCAAAATCTGATGTTTTTCAAGTTTTTCTTTTGTTTTTTGTATGGCATTCATACAGTGTAACTATTCTGCATCATGTCAGGAATGATAACTTTCCATGCAGGAGCATTTCATCAATCACAGATTCACAGAGCATTTCCCCTACTTGTTTTTCCGAATGCTAAGTATTACAATATCGGAAGTAATCGATGCGTTCTTCCTTATATTATATAAGTAAGCTTCCCTTTCTTTTGGAGATTTCTTATGTCTGCTGATCTTCGCAATAAAATCATTGTTCTGCTGGGTGTTCTCGGTGTCTCCTTCTCCGCGATTCTGGTGAAGATCGCCACCGCTCCCTCTCTGGTTCTGGTATTCTACCGCATTGGATTCGCGGCTCTCCTGATGACCCTGCCGGGTCTTCGCAGCCTGAAGATTGAGTGGAGTCAGATCACGAAGAAGGATCTGATCTGCTGCGTCATCAGCGGTATCTTTCTTGCGCTGCACTTCAATTCCTACTTCACCGCCGTGAAGCTGAGCAGTATCGCCTCTGCCATCGTCCTTGTCGATACAGAGGTCTTCTTCGTATCCTTCGTCTATGTCTTCGTCTTCCACCGGATGCTGAAGAAGAAAAACTGGTTCGGCATCGTTATCACCTTCCTCGGCAGTGTCATCATCGCCCTCGGAGATGCGAGCGGTACCGGCGGCGGCACTCTGATCGGCGACCTCTGGGCTCTGTCCGGCGCTGTCTTCGTCTCCGTCTATACGATCATGGGTCTGATGTGCAGGGAACATATGTCTACCGGTTCCTATACCACGATCGTCTACTGGACGACCACTCTGACAGCCCTGCTTCTGCTGCTCGTACAGGGTATTCCCGTCACCGGTTACAGCAGCATCAATCTCCTGAGTGCCTTCGGAATGACGATCCTGTGTACCCTGCTTGGACACAGCGTCTTCAGCTGGGCTCTCAAGTATGTATCGCCCTCCTTCATCTCCACCGCCAAGCTTCTGGAACCGGTCTTCTCTTCCATTCTCGGAATCTTCTTCTTCATGGAGATCCCCAGTCTGACAGCGATCGTGGGAGGCATCATCATCATTGCGGGCATCTACCTGGCGGGACAGGAATCATAGCCACAGTCTCCGAACAGAGATAGTCCTACAGATACTTGCCTGACTTACTTGTACCGTCATGCAAGATCTATTCCGAATCATAACTAAGAATAAGAAGGAACATATTATGGAAATCAGAAACATCACCCCCGCGGACCGCGAGGAAGTACTCTCTATGATGCGCGTCTTCTACGACTCGCCCGCTCTCATCATCCATGCAGCAGACCAGGTTCTGGCCCGGGACGTGGACGCGTGCATTTCCGGGTCCCCCTATGTGGAGGGATATGTCTTCGATCAGGGAGATGGCACGATTTGCGGCTACAGTATGCTCGCTAAGAGCTTCTCCACCGAAGCCGGAGGCCTCTGTATCTGGATTGAGGACCTCTACCTCAAGCCCGAGTATCGGGGACAAGGCTTCGGCAGCGCACTCTTCCGCTTCGTGGAGGAGAAGTACGGCGATACAGCAGCGCGGCTGAGACTTGAGGTGGAGCCGGACAATGAGAAGGCGATCCACGTATACGAAGGCATGGGATATCATGAGCTTGCCTATATGCAGATGATCAAGGATCGGGAATACTAAGAAAGGCGCGGAATCCGAGGATTCCGCGCCTTTTGCATTGCCGCTCCGTTCGCTTCTGATGGTATTCTAATCCTTCTTTGCCTTCCAAAAGCAGCCGGGAAGCCAGGCAAACCCTACCGAATCACCGATAGGACTCAGTGTGTCTTCGCCTTCCCCGTCATCTGCGTCACCGTCAGCTTCATCACCGTGGTGCGTGCAATCGCTGCGGGATTGTAGGGTGTTCCATCCGGATGGTACTGGTTCATGATGGCATCCAGTGCCTTGACCTTCTCCTCATCCGGCAGGATCGTGATATACCCTCTTCCGATGACACTCTCGTAGGTCATCGTACATCTGCACTTGTCGGCTTCATATTGAAGCTCGTGCTTCCAGTCCATCTCAAAGCTTGCGCGGTTATCCTTCGCGATCAGCTCATACTTGGTTCCGGTCGTTGCTCCGTGGAAGTAGAGCTCCACCGTCTCCCCATCGTCAATCAGGCCGAAGTTCAACGGCAGAATATAAGGGTATCCGGACTCATCATTCAGGGCCAGACGGCACACATCGCAGGACCTCATCACGCGGATCAGTTCGGCGCGGTCAGTAATCTCTCTGTCTTGTCTTCTCATATCTCAAGTTCCTTTTCTATGCGCAGCCTTACTTCTTCAGTCCGTAGTATTCTGCGATCTTTGCGAATGCCTTCATGGAATTCACGATGGTCTCGTAGGATACGCAGTAAGCCAGACGAACATAGCCGGGGCAGGCGAAGGACTTGCCGCCTACGGGAAGGACATTGAACTCCTTACACTTATTTACGAACTCGCTCTCCTCTGCCGGGCACTTCATCCACAGATAGAAGGCACCCTGAGGCTTCACGCACTCGAAGCCGAGCTCAGTCAGACCGTTGTACAGGGCATTGCGGTTCTTGTCATAGGCTGCAACATCGCACTGCTCATCCACACACTTCTCGATTACCAGCTGCATCAGAGAAGGAGCATTGACCGCACCGCTGACACGGGTTGCGATAGAGGCAGCTGCGAATACATTCTCGGCATCGTCGAGCTCATCGGGAATCACGATGTATCCGATACGCTCTCCGGGCAGGGACAGGGACTTGCTGTAGGAGTAACCTACGATCGTGTTGTTGTAGTACTTGGTTACATAAGGAACTACAGCACCATCGTAAGCGAGCTCACGGTAGGGTTCATCGGAGATCAGGAAGATCTGCGTACCGAACTCCTCCTGCTTACGGTTCAGAATCTCAGCCAGCTTGATCAGAGTCTCCTCGGAGTAGATGACGCCGGTGGGATTGTGAGGTGTATTGATGATGACCGCGCGGGTATTCGCACTGATCTTCTCCTCGAACTCTGCCAGGTTGGGCTGGAAGGTCTCCGTGTTCGCGGAAATCACCGTCAGAACACCATCGTAGTTTGCTACATAAGAGCCATACTCTACAAAGTAAGGAGCGAAGGTGATAACTTCCTCACCGGGGTTCAGAATCGTCTTCAGAGTTACATTCAGACCACTGGCTGCACCTACGGTCATGATGATGTTATTCTCATGGAAGTGGGTGCCGAATCTGCGATTCAGGGACTCGGCGATAGCCTTACGCACACGGGGGTAACCGGCGTTGCTCATATAGCCGTGAACGAAGGTGGATTCCTCATTCTCAAGGATATCATAGATCGCCTTCTTTACAGCTTCAGGGGCAGGCACATTGGGATTGCCCAGAGAGAAATCGAATACATTCTCTGCACCGTACTTCGCACGCAGCTGATTGCCTTCCTCGAACATCGCGCGGATGGCAGAATTATTGTTCACCAGGGGTTTCATCTTCTCAGAAATCATGGTATTGTCTCCTTTATTCCTTTTTCCTGATCGGGGGGATCATGGTGTCTTCTCATTCGATAGACAATTCTACTATATTATAGAAGGAAGAGCGCCGGTTTTCAACGGGTTTATGAAAACAGTATCCAACCTCCCAAGGAAAAAGGACCTGCACCGTCTGAGCATTTACTCCTATGACACAGGTCCTTTGTCCTATACTTATTGATGTTTTACCTTCGACATGCAAGCAGCTTCATCAGCCGGCTGCGCCTTCCTCGGAAGAATCTGCTTCCGGTTCCGCTTCCTCTGCTGCAGGCTCAGCCTCCTCCACTTCGGCATCCTCTGCATCTGCTGCGCCTTCCTCAGATGAATCAGCTTCCTGCGCTGCTGTCGTATCTGCCGCTGCGCTGGCTGCACTCTCCCCGGCAGTCTCCGTGATCTGCGCTGAAGTTGAGCTGTTGCTGCTGCCGGAACCAATCATGACAGTGCCATCCTCACTGATCGTGATCCCCGTAGAGAGAGACTCCATGAATGTGAGGCCTTCCTGTGCGGCATCATCATCCTTCACATAAGTGCGATAATTGGATGCTCCGATAGGAACGATCTTCAAGGTCAGATTCATGCTGGAATCCACATCGACAGTCAGGATCGCGCCCTGGCTCATAGACTCGTCGAATACCAGATTGCCAAGGCTGTATACAATGGGAACCCCGTTATAGTACTCGATTCCCTGAAGTACATGAGGGTGAGATCCGATGATCAGGTCTGCACCGGCATCGATCAGCTCGTAAGCCATCTCTCTCTGATAATCCTCCGGAGTCGTCGTCTTCTCCGTACCCCAGTGCAGGTATACGACTACCAGATCATTCTGCTGCTTGGCTGCCTTGATCTGTCTGACGAGGATCGTAGTATCGTAAGCTGAGAAGACACCGGGCTGACTGCTCTCTACACTCCAGGTAGCGGAGGGAAGAACACGGGAGGCAGACAACACAGCTACATTCGCACCGCCCAGGCTGAAGCTCTGCCAGGAAGATGCCTCATCCACGGTATTGCCGGCACCGGTATACTTGATACCGGCCGTTGTCAGCGATGAGAAGGTCTGTTTCAGAACATCAGCGCCATAATCCAACACATGATTGTTCGCAAGCGATACCACATCGACGCCCATATCCTGGAAGATGGATACATAAGAAGGATCCACCTCATATACATACTGCTTATCTGCCGCGGTGCCTCCGGTACCGAAGGGGAACTCCTCATTCAGCATCAGGAAGTCTGCATTGCTGAATACTTCCTGCACACCGGGAGAGAACAGTCCGTTCAGCTGGCGGTCTTCATAACTATCCAGCGCATCCTCACTGAACATCACATCACCGGCGAAGGCCATCGTAAACGGTGATATCGTCTTCGTGACTGCCTGCGTCTCGATCTCTGTCTCAACCTCAGTGACAGCCTCAGTCTGTGCTTCTGTCTCCTTACTGCCGGCCAGCTTGCCTCCGATGGCTCCAATGACCTTGACAACACCGAAGAGGATCAGCAGTGCTGCAAGTGCAAGCAGGACTCTCATGACGATTGCCATCGGACGAATTCTGCGCTTCTTGTTCCTGCGTCTTCTCGGCGGAGTACCGGAGCCGCCATTGCCGGAACCGGTTCCACGACCGGAACCTGCCGCAGTATTGCGGGAAGCGCTTCCGGTTCTGCCGGTCTGGCTTCCACTGTAGCTTCGGCCGCCATAAGAGCTTCCGCTCTGACTTCCTCTCGTGTAGCTTCGGTCACTGTATGAGCTTCCGCTCTGACTTCCTCTTGTGTAGCTTCCGCTCTGACTTCCGCTGTAGCTTCGTCCGCTGTATGAGCTTTCGCTCTGGCTTCCTCTCGTGTAGCTTCGATCACTGTATGAGCTTCCTCTCGTGTAGCTTCCACTCTGGCTTCGTCCGCTGTATGAGCTTCCGCTCTGACTTCCGCTGTAGTTTCGCCCACTGTAACTGCTTCCGCTCTGAGTACGACCGCTATAAGAAGTATTCCTTCCTGATGTACTGGAATTATTGCTTCTATCGTAAGAACTGCCGCGGCTATTGTAAGAAGTACTCTGAGTTCTGCGCACAGAATCATCGGGATCTGTATATCTACTGTATCTGCGATCGTATGAAGTTCCCGAATAGCCGGAGCCGGAACGACTGCTATAGGAATCCTGATTGGAGCGGGAACTACGGCGATAACTTCCCGTTTCATCCGAATATCTATTGTCAGACATATCACTGCCTCCTTCACATAGTTTCTTTTATTTTAACACACTATTCCTATATTTTTGAAGTATTTTTGATGATTTATTTTCTTTTTAGAAGCGAAAAAGTGACGAAAAGCAGTGAGAACACAGCTTTCCGCCACCTTAGTTATCACCATTACTTTCTTACAGTCTTCAGATCGTGAAGTCTTGCCCGAAGCATCTCTCATCTGGTCGGAATGATCTCCAGCCAGTATCCATCGGGATCGGTAATAAAGTAGATTCCCATCTCCTGGTTCTCGAATGCGATACATCCCATCTCTTCGTGCAGGCGATGCGCTTCCTCGAAATCATCCACCTGGAAGGCCAGATGGAACTCCTCATCTCCCAGATTATAAGGACGATCATAAGCCTTCATCCAGGTCAGTTCCAGTTCGAAGGGCGTGGTCTCGTTGCCCACATACACAATCAGGAAGGAACCATCGGCGGCCTCCTTGCGGCGGCGCTCCTTCAGCCCCAGGGCCTTCTCATAGAATGCCAGACTGCGGTCCATATCATATACATTGTAGTTCTCATGCACCATCTTAAACTTCATATACTTCTCCTCGCTTTCTGATATGTGCCACCCGGATGCCCGGAAGATTCGCTGCATCCGCTTCCTTAGAATCTTCTGTCGCAGGCAGCAGTTCTTCCACTGCCCCGCTTCGAAGTTCCAGATATCGATCAATGACCTCATACTGATCCCAGCAGTGCATGGGAAATGCACAGTCTACCGGGATGTGCTGCAGGTAGTAGTCGAAGCCGTGGAATTCGTACTGCTCCTGCCTGGGGTCCATAGTGAAGAAACCAAGATTCAGATGGGGAATGCCGGACGTCTTATCTCGCCCTGCCGAATCGCCATGCTGCCTTACCAGTTCTGCCAGGTTCTTCACCTGCTTCTTGAACATTCCGGTATAGAACCGGTTCCGCTGTTCCGGTTCGCCCTCCCAGAGCCACCAGTTCAGATCCCCCGCATGATAGATCAGGCACTCTTCGGCCGGTATCTTCACCAGGAAGCCGACCCCCTCGTCCGTTGACTTAAGCGGCCAGACACAGAGATCACCGATCTCGTATTCCTGATCCATGCGCATGGATTCGATGCGTCCGGCATCGCGAAGCGGCTCTGCTTCCGGATGTTTCAGATAGAACTTCTTGTCCCTGAGGATATCGTAGCTAAGCAGCCAGTGCGTATCCTCCGGGAGTCCCGGCAGCGTGAAGATTGCCGGATGAAAGTGGTCTTCATGTCTGTGGCTTGCGAAAATATAGAGAGGCTTCGCTGCAGGAATCTCAGGAACCTCCCCGGTCCAGTAGTCAAAGAGCAGACAGACCGTCCCGGTCTCCACAAGGAATCCGGTATGGCTGATATAGGTCACTCTCATCCCATTCTCCTCCTCTCTGAAGATAACATCGCCGCCGAATCAGCCGCATCGCGCGTCCGTCAGCGCTTCCCCTTCTCCAGCACCTTCGCCAGTTCCTCTGCCTCGAAGGTATAGTAGGTATTACAATAGTCGCAGTGAGCTTCGACCGGCTCACCATCCACGATCAGGCTCTCCAGATCCTCCCGTCCCAGACTCAGAATCGCACGCTCAATCTTCTCATGATTGCAGTCGCAGTGGAAGCGTACAGGCATATGATCCAGGATCTCCAGTCCCATGCCATCCAGCACATACCTGAGAATCTGCTCAGGGGTCATCCCCTTATCCAGCATACTGGTAATCGAATCAATCGTGCTGATTCTCTTCTCCAGAGTAGAGATCGTCTCATCATCCACACCGGGCATCAGCTGCAGGATGAATCCGCCGGCCTGACGCACGGTATTCTCCTTGTTCATCAGTACACCCAGTGCCACAGCAGAGGGTGTCTGCTCTGATACTGCGAAGTAGTAGGTCAGATCTTCTGCAATCTCGCTGGTCACAAGCATACTGGTGCCCACGAAGGGTTCCTTCATGCCGATATCCTTGGTCACCGTCAGCACACCGATTCCTACCGCACCGGCCACATCAAGCTTCCCCTTCTTATTGGCAGGCAGCATGACCTGGGGATTGTTGGGGAATCCCTTGACATTGCCGTGAGAATCCGCCACTACTGTCAGTGCCTTCACCGGACCATCGCCTTCGACCTTCAGAGTCAGACGGTCCTCCTCCCCCTTCATCATACTTCCCATCATAGCGCCGGCCGTCATCAGACGTCCCAGTGCCGCCGAGATTACAGGGGTGGTATTGTGTCTGCTGCGCATCTCCTCCACCATATCTCTCGTTGTCGCTGCAAATGCTCTGATCTTCCCGTCACAGGCAATTGCTCGAATCATGTAATCACTCATATCTATCTATCGATTTCTTCCGCATCAAGCAGAAGGAATCATCCTTTCTCCCGGCAAGCACCGGGTAACTATATACAATCTATAACCTTCCTGCTAGGGACTCTGCCTCCCCGCCATGCCTGCGATGCCACCTCGACACTCCGTCAGGCTGCGGATTCCGCCAAGGTCTTATGCTTCCACGTCCTCCGGGAATTCATGCAGGTCCTCCTGTGCCATGAATTCTTCCAGCTGATCCCAGGACTTGCCGCGCTCTCTCGCCATGCAAAGGACACGGCAGGTATCCTCATCCGGTGCCTGCAGGTCGTCTGCACGTACCATGGTGATTAGTTCCATACCTGCTGCCGCAAGCGCTTCCTTCACTTCATCGATCGTATAGGCTCTCTGTTCGTGAACCTCTTCTATTTTACTGTAGAGAATCTCTCCGGCATGGGGTGTGATATCCACCCTGCGGAGCTGC
>R17__coassemble_480_pt1 | contig 18581 bp, 13 predicted proteins | sample R17__metabat2_low_PE_029 | metagenome-assembled genome bin R17
CCCCCGAACAGATCGATATCGGTGAAGTCTCCATCTATCTGCCGGGTCACGAGAATGACCCCGAACCTCTGCGCAAGAAGTTCGCCATCAGCAGCGGTATCGGCATGGATGCTGCTGTGTGCTACCATGTGAACCGAGGACATCTCAAGAAGATCCTCAATCGCTTCCACATCGGCGGACTCGCCTATCTCTTCGTAGGTCTTCAGGTCTTCCTGCAGACAACAAAGAGAAATCGTGCGAAGATGCAGTTGGTTCTCGACTATGATTATGTCAAGAACTTCTCCGATGTCGCACTGATCTCCATGCATAATCTGATGTATGAAGGCGGCGGCTTCCCCTTTGCACCGACCAGCGATCCCCACGATGGACTTCTGTCGATCTGTGTGATCACGGTTCCGAATCGCCTGCAATTAGCCAAGGTCCTGATCACCAGCCTATTTCACGGATCCCATGTCAAGTACAAGGAGTATGTCCATATCTACCATTGCCAGCAGATGGAACTCACTACCGACCGGCCGCTGACCTTCCACTCCGATGGTGAGGCGGTTCCCGGCATCTCTCATATTGAAGTAGAGGTCGTACCCGACTTCCTGCAATTACTCTACCTGAAGAAGTAATCCATCGCGGGTACATTCGATCGAGCAGGCGACGGCTTTGCCCCTCCTATTCGATTCTACGATAAATCTCACATCTCGCGGCAAGCCGCCAGGTGACCTTGGCCGTCAAATGTCCATGCCTGCCCTAAAGGACTAGCTTCGCGTCGCAAGCACGATGGCCACTTGACAGCCTTATCGCACAAAATAACAGGGCTGCACGGACGGAGCCATGCTCCGATCCGTGCAGCCTATATTATTATGATCTTCTACAGTGAATCCTGCTTCTTCAGTTCCACCGGATTCACAAAGTACTGTACCACATAGACACACAGGAGAATGACCACACACCAGATGGCGGTGAAGATCATCACATACAGATCACTCTGATACATACCATCCAGCCAGATAGTCTCCGATCCGATCACAGAGATGATATTCGCTCCCACATGCACGAGGATCGGCGCTGCCAGGCGGCGGTACTTCGCATAGACATAACCGAGGATCAATCCAAGCATTGATGCGTAGACAGCCTGCAGCAGATTGCCATGGTAGCATCCAAAGAGAATCGCAGACAAGATGATGGCTGCTTTCGTGCTTCCGGTCTCCTCGATCCGATTCATCACCACGCCGCGGAAGAGGATCTCCTCCACAACAGGGGACAGAACACCGATGCCGGCAAGTTCCAGAAGGATCCGCCCATGATAGAGGGCTTCCTGCACCTGATAGAGATTCTCCTGATAATTGCCGGCCAGACCGCTCAGGTTCACCATATTATTCAGCGCCAGACATCCCGCCGCACCGAGAATCAGCAGCGGTATGTAGTAAGCAATCGGCACCTGATCATAGACCTTTCTCTGATCTCCCAGGCGCTTCCGGTCGAGATGCATGAAGTAGAGCATGACCGGAAGTGCCATCACGCAGGCTGCGATGCTCAGTTCATAGCTGTAATCCGTCAGGATCTGACCAATCATATCAACCATGGATGCGTACTCGATACTGCCTCCCCCTTGCTTGATTGCCAGAACACTGAACATCATCGCAATGATCGTTCCCACAAATTCTGCAAGATAGGTAATGCCCGCATAGGCCAGAATAGGAATCAGTATCCTCACCGTATTCTTCCAGCCATACTCCATATGATCCATATTGTCCATAAAACAGAAACCTCACATTCATTCATCAGCGACGCCATCCCAAGCCCATAGGGAACCCCCGGCATAGTGCATAGGCAGACGTCTGAAACTTAAGTATAAACGAATCTTCGCAAGGAATCAAGTCACTGCCGATTCCTCTTCCCGAAAGCCGGCTGTACAATCATACTCCTGAAAGCAGATCGACTTTGATTCACAAGGGTAAGTCCCCCTTTGAATCGATTCCATCTGTACTGCCAAAGCAGAAAGCCCCCGGAAGAAAGGCTTCTTCCGAGGGCCGCAGCAACAAGAGATTACTCCTCTGTATAGAGAACCAGTCTTCCGTTCTCGCTGTCTACGATCACTTCCTCATCTTCGTGCACCTGATCGGCAATGATAGCTCTGGCGATCAGGGTCTCGATCTTGCGCTGAATATATCTCTTCAAGGGTCTTGCACCGAAGTTCGGATCATAGCTATCCTCGATGATGGTATCCTTCGCAGCTTCCGTCACGCGAATCGTCAGCTTCTTATCGTCCAGACGCTTCTGCAGATTGGCGATCATCAGATCAACGATCTTATAGATCTGAGCCTTCTGCAGAGGCTTGTAGGTAACGATCTCATCCAGACGGTTGAGGAACTCCGGACGGAACTGCTGCTTCAGCAGATGATCTACCGCATCCAAAGCCTCCTGCGAGATCTCGCCATTCGGCTGAATACCTTCCAGCAAATACTGGGAACCCAGATTGCTGGTCAGGATGATGATCGTATTCTTGAAGTCCACCGTCCTTCCCTGAGAATCCGTGATTCGTCCGTCATCCAGAACCTGAAGCAGAATGTTGAAGACATCGGGATGTGCCTTCTCCACCTCATCAAGCAGGATCACCGAGTAGGGCTTACGACGTACCGCCTCCGTCAGCTGACCACCTTCCTCATATCCAACATATCCGGGAGGCGCTCCGATCAGACGGCTGACGCTGAACTTCTCCATATACTCACTCATATCGATACGCACGATATTGTGCTCATCATCAAAGAGGGCCTGCGCCAGTGCCTTCGCAAGCTCCGTCTTACCGACACCGGTCGGGCCGAGGAAGAGGAAGGAACCGATGGGACGGTTGGCATCCTGGATTCCGGCGCGGGATCTGAGGATAGCCTCGCTGACCTTCTCCACTGCCTCATCCTGTCCGATGACTCTCTGATGCAGGATATCCTCCAGACCGAGAAGCTTCTTCCTCTCACTCTCCATCAGCTTCGCCACAGGAATACCGGTCCATCTGGCAACGATCCTTGCGATCTCTTCCTCCGTCACCTTATCACGCAGCAGGCTGTTCGCATGCTTCTTCTCCTCGCCCTCGCGCTCCGCAGCCTCCAGTTCCTTCTTCAGGGAAGGAAGACGTCCATACTTAAGCTCGGCAGCCTTATTCAGGTTATACTCACGCTCTGCACGCTCGATCTCAGCATTCACCTGCTCAATGTCTTCTCTCAGCTTCTGGACTCTGGAGATACCGGACTTCTCGTTCTCCCACTGTGCCTTCATCGCATGGAACTGCTCGCGCATCTCAGCGAGTTCTCTCTGAACTTCTGCCAGATGCTCCTGAGAGAGCCGGTCATCCTCCTTCTTCAGAGCCGCCTCCTCGATCTCATGCTGCATGATCTTGCGGCGGATCTCATCAAGTTCCGTGGGCATGGAGTCCATCTCCGTGCGAATCATCGCGCAGGCCTCATCTACCAGATCTATTGCCTTGTCCGGCAGGAATCGGTCACTGATATAGCGGTTCGACAAGGTTGCTGCCGCAATCAGCGCCTGATCATGGATCTTCACACCGTGGAAGACTTCATATCTCTCCTTCAAACCTCTGAGGATCGAGATGGTATCTTCTACGGTAGGTTCATCCACCAGCACCGTCTGGAAACGACGCTCCAGTGCCTTGTCCTTCTCGATATACTGGCGATACTCATTCAGTGTGGTTGCTCCGATGCAGTGCAGCTCACCACGGGCCAGCATAGGCTTCAGCAGATTACCGGCATCCATCGCACCATCTGTCTTACCTGCACCGACGATGGTATGCAGCTCATCGATGAAGAGGATGATCTTGCCTTCACTCTTCTTCACTTCCTCAAGTACAGCCTTGAATCTCTCCTCGAATTCACCGCGGTACTTGGCACCTGCCACCAGAGCGCCCATATCCAGAGAGAAGACCTTGCGGTCCTTCAGGTTGGAAGGAACATCTCCGGCAACGATTCTGAGAGCCAGACCCTCAGCGATCGCGGTCTTGCCGACACCGGGTTCACCGATCAGGCAGGGATTGTTCTTGGTCTTACGGGAGAGGATGCGGATCACATTGCGGATCTCGCTGTCACGACCGATGACCGGATCCAGCTTGTTGTCTCTCGCCATCTCCACCAGGTCCTTGCCGTACTTGGTCAGTACATCGTAGGTCTCCTCCGGATTCTCGCTGGTCACATGCACGTTGCCGCGGACAGCCGTCAGTGCCGTCTGGAATTCCTTGCGGCTGATGCTGAAGGTCCGCATCACTTCCTTCATATCCTTATCCGGATACTCCATCATCGTAAGGACCAGGTGCTCTACCGATACGAAGTCATCCTTCATCTTCTGCGCCTGTGTCTCCGCCTCTGCGAGCACACGGTTCAAGCTCTGGGACAGATATACATTCCCGGATGCACTTCCTCCTACCTTCGGGTAGGCAGTAATCAGCTGATCTACGCGGGCAAGCAGTGCCTGCGGGTCAATGGTCATCTTCGTAAATAACTGAGGGATCAGTCCGTTCTCCTGCGTCAGCAGCGCAGAGAGCAGATGCATCTCCTCGATCTGACTATTCTGGTTGCGAATGGCCACATTCTGTGCGGTCTGAATCGCTTCCAGAGACTTCTGCGTAAACTTCTGAGCATTCATATATCTACACCTCCTGTAAAAGGTTCATTCACTCTTCTATCCTATGTCTCCGGCTGACTTCACCGGATATCAGATTATCACCATAGAGGGGTCCGACAGAGCCTTCCGATACTCCTGCTCAAGCAGCAGGGTAAGCTGTGCTATCGGCAGATCAAGATTCGCAAAGTACAGCTTGATCATCGTATCCAGCATCGTAATGTAAGCACTGAGTGCGCTTCCCAGTTCCTCACTGGACCCCACCTCTCTGTTGACCGGCAGATGAAGCTCCCGGATATACCTGGTGCCATCGGTCCTGATTCCCTCATAGCTCTCAAAGTACTTGCCGATATAGTGAGCTTCCAGAGAATCCCAGATCCGGAAAAAGGTATCCAGGGCCTGCATCAGCTGCTGGCTCTGCGTCCGGAAGGAGATCTTCAGTCGTCCGAAACACTGACCGGCCTCCTCCGGATTCCGATAGAGCTCCAGTCCATAACGGATCGTAGGCTTGTACTTGTATCTGAGCTGGCTGCGGATCGACATCATCGCATCCGATGGCTGATCCAGCACCTGGAAGGTATCTGTCATCATCTGCTGCAGGGAAGCGAACACATCATGCATCCGCTTCTCCGGCGTAGGCATCGCCACATGCTCAGCCAGGATCTGATTGATCAGGTTCGAACGGCTGGTATTCATGGAATAGGCCATGCGATCGATGGCCTCCACCACATCGTCAGCCAGAACCAGGCTATATACACTCTTCTTCATATCATATTCCTCCTTAGGGGGGATCTTCCTTCTTATCAAATGCCATCCGAGCAGACATCGTATCACTGTCCTGCAGACATGGCTCATCGGAAATTCATTTCTCTCTATATGAAACTATACCACAAATTATTAACTTGTCAATGTGTTTATATAATTTTAATTACATTTTATGTCATACTAATCTACATCTCTTCATGAAATCATGCGGCAGCTACCTGCATCCAAAGAAGACACTAAATCGTCTTACAGAATCTATCCTGGGCAGCTTCGCTCCTTCTCGGTGTACCGGACCACCGGACCGCCGGATCACACAAACAGGATTGAGAATTCTGCATCCATCTTCTATAATAAGTAATAGACTCCCCATACAAGTTAAGAAATAAGAAAGTGAGAGCACAAGCGATGCCTACCTGTTATATTGTCGGCGCCGGTGACTTCGGCGATGAGACCCTGAACCCCGGAGATGAAGATCTTGTGATTGCTGCAGACGGCGGTCTGAAGCACCTGCTGAAGCGCAGGATCAGAATCGATATTGCCGTCGGAGACTTCGATTCTCTGGGATATATCCCGAAGATGGACAACCTGATCACCCTCAAGCCGGAGAAAGATGACACAGATCTCAATCATGCACTGGAGCTTGGCTGGGAGAAGGGCTTCCGCACCTTCGTCTTCTATGGCTGTACCGGAGGAAGGACCTCCCACACGATAGCGAACATCCAGATGCTGGACGATCTTGCAAGGCGAGGAGCCGATGCCATGATGGTGGGGGAGAGATCATGGTACAGGGTCATCCGGGATGGTATGACCTGGGCATTTGACAGTACCGCCGAAGGATATGTATCCGTATTCTGCCTCGGAGACAAGGCTTCCGGCATAACGATACAAGGACTCAAGTATCCCCTGACCGACGCTGTGCTCACCAAGGAGTTCGCCCTCGGAGTCAGCAATGAACATACCGGACGCGCAGGATCTGTCACCGTCAAGTCCGGATCTCTTCTCCTTCTGTGGGAGAAGAAGAATTAATATGGAAGACAGCAAGAGACCGCTTCCACAGAAGGAAGCGGTCTCTTATGATTCTTATCTTATCATTGGACTAATTCATCGAAGTAGCGCCGGTTCTTCTCACCAGTCTGGGACGATATCCGGCATCCTCCAGGGATTGCAGGATCTGGCTCTTGTGCTCGGTACCGAAGGCCTCCATCGTGATCTTCAGCTCTACACGGTCATTACGATTGATGCTGATGAACTGATTGTGCTCCAGCGAGATGATGTTGGCCTGCAGTCCTGCGATGACGGTCGCGATGCGAACCAGTTCGCCGGGCTTGTCGGGCATCAGGCAGGATACGGTGAATACGCGGTCACGGGCGATCAGACCATGCTGAACCACGGAGGACATCGTGATTACATCCATGTTGCCGCCGCTGATGACGGATACGACCTTCTTACCAGTGAAGGACAGGTGCTTGAGAGCAGCGATCGTCAGCAAACCGGAGTTCTCGGCAACCATCTTATGATTCTCCATCAGGTCAAGGAATGCCACGATCAGTTCCTCATCAGGGATGGTGATGAAGTCATCCACGTTCTCCTGCACATAGGGGAAGATCTTCTCGCCGGGTGTCTTGACTGCAGTGCCGTCTGCGATGGTCTTCGCACTGGGAAGGGTCACCACATGACCGGCCTCCACAGATGCCTTCATGCAGGCAGCATTCTCAGGCTCTACACCGATGACCTTGATCTTGGGATTGAGGAGCTTCGCCAGCGTAGAGATGCCGGTCAGCAGTCCGCCTCCGCCTACGGGAACCAGAATATAATCTACTGTCGGCAGTTCCTTGATGATCTCCATACAGATGGTACCCTGTCCTGTCGCCACATCCAGGTCATCGAAAGGATGGATAAAGGTATATCCGTTCTGCTCGGCAAGCTCATAAGCATATGCACAGGCATCATCGTAGACATCACCGTAGAGAACTACGTCAGCACCGTAGCTCTTGGTTCTGTTCACCTTCATCAGAGGAGTGGATGTCGGCATCACGATCGTTGCCTTCACGCCGAACTTCTGCGCAGCATAAGCCACACCCTGGGCATGATTGCCTGCGGAAGCCGCAATCAGACCGCGGGAACGCTCCTCAGGACTCAGGGTGCTGATCTTATAGTAAGCACCGCGAATCTTGTATGCGCCGGTCTTCTGCATATTCTCCGGCTTCAGGTATACCTTATTGCCGGTCTGCTTCGTGAAGTAATCACTGTACTGCAGCTTGGTCTCCTGAGTGACCTTCTGCACGATCTCTGTAGCTTCCTCAAACTTATCGATAGTCAACATATCTTCTTCCTCTATTCTTTCATCCTTGTATATTATCTTCCCGAGGGGATTATTCCTTAAACAGCGCATCTACATAAGTATCTGCGTCAAACTTCTGCAGATCGTCGATCTTCTCTCCGATACCGATATACTTGACGGGGATGCCCAACTCTGCCTGGATTGCGACAGCGACACCACCGCGGGCCGTTCCGTCCATCTTCGTCAGGATGATACCCTTGACATCACAGGCAGCCATGAATTCCTTCGCCTGTGCGAGGGCATTCTGCCCGGTCGTTCCATCGAGAACGATCAGAGTCTCCTTGTAGGCATCCGCATAGTCCTTATCAAGGATCCTGTTGATCTTCTCCAGCTCCTTCATCAGGTTCTTCTTATTGTGAAGGCGGCCGGCGGTATCTACGATCAGGATATCCGCATGTCTGGACTTGGCAGCCTGCACAGCATCGAATACGACAGCTGCGGGATCCGAGCCTTCCTGTTGAGAGATCAGGTCCACACCCGCGCGCTTGGCCCATTCCGCCAGCTGCTCGATGGCACCGGCACGGAAGGTATCTGCTGCCGCAAGAACGACCTTGCGTCCCTGACTCTTCATCTGACTTGCCAGCTTACCGATGGTCGTAGTCTTGCCTACACCGTTCACGCCAACCACCAGCAGAACAGACTTCTGCTTCTCGAAATCGTAGGCATTCTCACCGACATCCATCTTCTGCTTGATGGTATTCACCAGCAGCTCACGGCAGGCCGCAGGCTCCTTGATATGCTGCTCCTTCACCTTCACCTTGAGGTCCTCGATAATCTCCGTGGTTGCATGTACACCGAGGTCTCCCATGATCAGGATCTCTTCGAGTTCCTCATAGAAGTCATCGTCAATGCTGGAGAATCCGTGAAAGACAGAGTCAAAGCCGTCCGCAATACTGTTGCGGGTCTTGGCCAGACCTTCCTTCAGGCGGGCGAATAAGCCCTTCTTCTTAGGTTCTTCCATAAAATATGTCTCCTTGAATTCCTTTAGCTAAGAAATCATGTACAGCGGGACGACTGATGGGACAGGGGCTGCCGCCATGACTTCATCAATTTATCATTCTAAATGTTTTGGCATAGACCGTCAACCCGAAATCCGATACCGATCCCAGGCCGAAGCTTCGCCGAATCTCCCTATTTCAAAGGAATAGCTAAGCTTCTGCCACAAGCGTAGGGTCTGTCAGATCAACGGACACCAGAGCAGAGACACCCTTCTCCTGCATCGTAATACCATACAGGCGGTCTGCCATCTCCATGGTTCCGCGTCTGTGAGTGATCACAATGAACTGAGTATGTCCCTTCAACCGGTCAAGGTATGCTGCATAGCGGTCAACATTCGGCTCATCGAGCGCTGCCTCAATCTCATCGAGCAGGCAGAAGGGGGATGGCTTCAGATTCTGAATGGCGAAGAGCAGCGCAATCGCCGACAGAGCCTTCTCACCGCCCGAAAGCTGCATCATATTCTGAAGCTTCTTCCCCGGAGGCTGAGCATTGATGATAATGCCCGCGTCCAGGATCTCCTTCGTGTCTTCCAGCTCCAGGCTGCCCTTACCGCCTCCGAAAAGTTCCCGGAAGACACGGTCGAATTCCTGCTGAATCAAGGCAAACTTCTCACGGAACTGCTTCCTCATGCCCGTATCCAGATCCTGAATGATCTTCTTCAGCGCCTCCGATGCCGCAAGCAGGTCATCCTGCTGAGCTTTCTTGAACTGATACTCCGCAGAAAGTGTCTTATACTCTTCGATGGCATTCACATCTACGTGACCAAGTTCCCGGATCTCCGCCTTCTTGCGGGAGACGCGGCGTCTGGCCTCTGACAGGGAGATCTCCTCCTCGAAGGATGCCTCCTGCTCTGCCTCAGACGGCGTCAGATGATATTCCTCCCAGATATAGTTGACCAGGTTCGTCTCCTGCTCCTCGAGACGCTCGAGCGTATTCTGAATACGCAGGATATCACGGTCCAGTGCTGAGAGACGATCATTCTTCTCATCCCTCTCTTCCAGACTCTGTCTCTGCTCACGGCTTAAACTCTCTCTGGTCTCACTCTTGCTGCGAATGCTCTCTTCCTGCGTCCGGCAGAAGGTCTCCGCCTCCGCAATCTCCTCTGTAATGCGAACCTGATCCTGCTCCTTGCGGCGCTCCAGCTCGTCTCCGCCGAGAAGTCCTTCCTCCAGGGCACCGGCCTCCTCCAGAAGCTGCTGACGCTCCGATGCCAGACGGTCCTGATTCTCTTCATTGTAAGTCATCTGCTGCTCGAGGGTCGTACGATTCCGGCGCAGCACCTCCATCGCATGGGAAGCCCTTCCAAGCGCATCCCTCGCAGCCTCAAGCTTCAGCGTATCCTCGGCCATATTCTCCTCGCAGATATCCAGATCAGATACCAGATCAGCCAGCTGCTGCTCGCCTTCCTGCTTCTTCTCTGTCCACAGGTGAATCTGCTCTGCCAGGCGCTCACGCTCCTCCTCCCAGTTCTGTCTGCCCCGGGTCAGATTCGCTTCCTGATCCTGATACTGACCAAGCTCCATGGTAAGAGTGTTGATCTCAAGCTCAGAGGCATGTTCCTCCTTCTGCATCGCTGTCCAGCGCTCTCCGGCTTCCTGTACACGGACCTCCAGCTGATGAGCTGTCCTCCGCAGGACATCCAGCCGCTTCTGAATCTCCTTCATCTCCTTCTCCATGTCCGTGATCTCACGGCGCCTTCCCAGGAGATTACTGTTATGCTTCATGCTGCCGCCGGTCAGCGCACCGCCCGGACTTAAGGACTCACCTTCCAGAGTCACGATATTCAGACTATAGCGATACTTCCTCGCAATCACCAGCGCGTGATCGATATGATCAACAACCAGCGTACGTCCCAGAAGATAAGCCGCCACGCCGCGGTACTTCGGCTCCACATTCACAAGATCGCTTGCGATGCCAAGTGCACCCTTCTCCTTCGCTGCCTCCGGTCTTGGAAATGCACTTCCCTGTACCGAGGAGAGCGGCAGGAAGGTAGCTCTTCCCAGACGATTCTCCTTCAGATAATCGATCATCTGGCGGGCCGTCTGCTCATTGTCCGTGACGATATTCTGGATCCTTCCGCCAAGGGCAGTCTCCAGAGCAAGTTCAAATCGCTTCTCTGTGTGAAACAGATCGGCAACGACACCCAGGATCCCGGGATACTGTGACTTCTTCTCCATCACGCGGCGGATGCTCTGTCCGTAGCCTTCATACTGTTCTGTCAGGCGAAGAAGAGAATCCCTGTGCGACTTCAACGTCAGATATCTCTGATTCTCCCTTGTCATCCGCTCGGTATTATCCCTCTGCTCATTCTCAGCGATCCGCTGTTCCTCGGCTGCTTTCTCCCGTATACGGATCGCATCCTTCCTGCGCTCCTGCACACTCTTCAGAGATTCCTGTGCCTGAGTGATCTTCTCCGCCATCTCGCTCTGGTCACTCGCGGAGGAAGTCAGGCGGCGAAACAGTTCCGCACTTCGCCCGGAAGCCTGCTCCAGCATGATGCCGGCTCTCTCGAGACCGGTGGAAAGTTCTGCCTTCCGATTCAATGCCTCCACATGCCTCTGCTGCAGCTCACTGATTGCAGATTCCCAGTCTGCGATCTCTTCTTCACACCGCCTGACTTCCTGCTGTCCCCGGGACATCTGTTCTTCCAGGGAAGATAATTCTTCCTGTCTTGCCACATAGCGCCTGGCAAGCTCCTGAATCTGCCAATCCTTATCTCCCGCCTGCTCATTGAGCTGGGCGATCCGGTCACGGATACTCTGTTCATTCATCTGCGCAGCATGCAGCTGCTCTGCGAGCACTTTCAGCTGACCTTCCAGCTTCTCCTTTTGAACTCTCCGTTCTGACAAAGCTCTGCGATCGGAATCCAGTTCCTGTTCCAGAAGATCCAGCTTCATCGAAAGTTCATCATAGTGGGCGCGGATCTGCTCAGCTTCCCTACGCGTAGTATCAGCGTCCTGTTCTGCAATGGCAAGTCGCTCTTCCGTCTCTCCCTGTCTTCTACGATTATCCCCATGCTCCATATGGAAGGCCAGGATATCCACATGACGCAGCTCATCTCTCATTCCCAGATACAGCTTCGCCTTCTCTGCCTGCTTCTCCAGCGGGCCGACTCTCTTCTCCATCTCACGGACGATATCCGTCACACGAACCAGATTGCCTTCCTCTGTCTCGAGCTTCTTCAGCGCGACTTGCTTCCTCTTCTTATACTTCACGATTCCGGCCGCCTCATCGAAGAGCTCTCTCCGGTCATCCGGCTTGCCGCTCAGGATCTTATCGATCTGACCCTGGCCAATGATAGAATAGCCTTCCTTACCGACACCGGTATCATAGAACAATTCCAGGATATCCTTCAGGCGGCAGAGATGGCCATTCATCTTATATTCGCTCTCACCGGAACGATACACACGCCGGGATACAACCACATCCTCGTAATCCACCGGCAGCATATGGTCCTGATTATCGATAGTCAGCTCCACATAGGCATAGCCCTGGGGCTTCCTGTTCTCCGTTCCTGCGAAGATGACATCCTGCATATTGGATCCGCGCAGCTGCTTGGCACTCTGCTCGCCAAGGACCCAGCGAACAGCGTCAGCCACATTGCTCTTACCGCTGCCGTTAGGGCCGACGATTCCCATGATACCGGGACGGAACTCCAGAACCATCTTATTGGCAAAGGACTTGAATCCCTGTGTCTCTATCTTCTTCAGATACATTACTCTGCAATCTCCTGCTTCAGGGCAAGGATCGCCTGGTAGGCCGCGCCCTGTTCTGATAACTTCTTGTTGCGGCCGGAGCCGGTACCTCGCACATGACCGCCAATCACAGCCTCTGAGGTGAATATCCTGGCATGGTCAGGACCTTCACAGCCGATCAGTCGGTAGACCAGCTCCCCCAGACCATGATTCTGTACAATCTCCTGCAGGATCGTCTTACTGTCATAGAACAGCTTCCGATTCTCAATATCATTCATGATGAAGGTCCACACGAACTTCTTTGCCGCATCAAATCCACCATCCAGATAGATTGCTCCGATCAAGGCCTCCAGCGCATCGCTGGTGACAGAGGGGCGATTCCTTCCTCCGGTCGCCTCCTCTCCCTTGCCAAGAAGCAGGCAGGGACGAATGCCGATCTGTTCTGCTACATCGGCAAGGGTCGGCTCGCACACGATACTGGCGCGCAGCTTGGTCATCTCGCCCTCCGGATTCTCCGGATAATTCAGGTAGATGTACTCACTGGATGACAGTTCGAGAACAGCATCCCCCAGAAACTCCAGCCGCTCATTGCACATAAGTCTCGTCTGACCATGTTCATTGTTGTAGGAACTGTGCGTCATTGCCCGGGTCAGAAGCTTCGGATCTCGAAAGTGATATCCTATCCTATTCTGTAACTGTTCAAACATAATCTTATGATTCCTCCTGTATTTATGCAGGAAGATGGGCTTTCCGATGGGCAGCAGCCATACTGCATCCATCGGAAAAACCGCCTTCCCGACTGATTTCGTTCCCCCTCCGGGACGATCAAAGTTTATTGCACACGAAGAAAGGCCCCCTTCGGAGACCTTTCTTCCGATTACCGTGTCAGGATCTGCAAGAATTACAGTGCATTGTTGATAGCAGTCAGCGCATCACCAACGGTAACGATGCCTTCCAGCTGATCGTCGGGAACCTGGATTCCCAGCTCATCCTCCACCTGCATGACGATCTCCATGCGGTCAAGAGAATTCGCACCCAGATCATCTGCGAAGTTCTTATCCTCGGTAACCTCCTCAGGATCAACACCGAGAATATCAGCAACGATTGCCTGAAGTTTCTCTAATTCCATGATTACTCCTCCTTTATTATAGAAAGCCCCGAATATCGTCTGTCATCAGACTTCCCATCATTTCCATTCCGATCCGGGTCTTCCTTCCTAATTATATTGATTACTCTTCTATGCCCGTCAGCTGTTCCTGTATCTTCTCCACGATTCCCTGCTCACGGAACTTCATGCACTGAAGCACACTGTTCTTCACATCCTTCGCCTTGGCACTGCCGTGGGTCTTCACAACCAGCCCCTTCAAGCCAAGGAGAGGAGCTCCGCCGTACTCGCTGGAATCCAGACTCTTCATCGTCTCCTTCAGCGCAGGCTTGATCAGCAGACCGCCGATCTTAGAACGAAGATTGGACATCAATCCCTTCTTGATCTGCTGAATCAGCGCAGAGGATACGCCCTCATACATCTTCAGGATCACGTTGCCGGTAAAGGCATCACACACGATGACGTCACAGTAGCCGTGTGGAATCTCTCTTGCTTCCACATTGCCGATAAAGTTGATGTCCTTACACTCCTTCAGGAGAGGGAAGGTCTCCTTGACCAGGGCATTGCCCTTCTCTTCCTCAAGACCAACATTCACCAGAGCAACCGTGGGATTCTTCACACCCATAACATGTTCCATATAGATCGATCCCATGCGGGCATACTGAATCAGATGGCTGCTTCTGGCATCAACATTCGCACCGCAATCCAACAGGAAGGAGAATCCCTTCGTCGTGGGAATCAGAGTTCCAAGCGGTGTTCTCTCAATTCCTCGGAGACGTCCCACGAGCAGCTGACCGCCAACCAGAACAGCTCCGGTCGAACCGGCAGATATGAAGGCATCCGCCTCGCCGGCACGTACCATCCTCTGGCCGATGACCATGGAGGAATTCTTCTTGCGGCGAATCGCCTGTACCGGAGGCTCTCCGGTCTCGATCACTTCAGATGCCGGAACGATCGTCACACGCTCCTTCGGATAAGTATACTTCGTAAGTTCCTGCTCGACAGCCTCCGGCTGACCAACCAGGAATACATGAACCGCATCACTTGCGTTCACTGCTTCAATGGCGCCCTTGACGATCTCGGCCGGAGCATTGTCTCCGCCCATCGCATCGACGGCAACTCTTGTCAATTCTTCTGCCATTTGATTACCCAGACGTCATGCCCGCTTGGGATGACGCTTCCTTTCTCAAGCTATGCAGCTTAACTTATGCACCATTCTAGCATATGCTCTTAGAATAGTTCAACCATAAAATGTCTCATACCTCAGACGAGGAAAATATTGCTCACGAATTCTGCCGCACAGCCCAGGAAGAGGAACACGAATCCCACGGTCGGGAATACCAGATATCCCCACCGTCCATTCGGTAAATCCAGCCACCCCTTGAGGATACGGATCCTCTTCCAGTTCATGAGGAAGACGACGAATCCTGCCGCTGCGGCTATCAAAATCACGATACCCCAGATCGTACTTGCAATCTCCGGCAGTGAATTAAAAGCAGTCGTGCATACACCGAAGAAAAAGTTGATCAACATATGAAGCGCAATCGTATATCTCAGCTTCGCCGTTCTCAGATAGATATAGGCAAAGACAAAGCCGACAAACATGGCATAGAAGAACTGATAGAAGTTCCCATGGAAGAGCCCGAACAGGATTCCCGACAGGAGCATCGATGCCTGATCACCCAGCCGGTTCGTCCGATCCACCAGCAGCTTTCGAAAGACGATCTCTTCACAGATCGGCGCACATAAAACAGAGGTAACGAAATTGTAGAAAAAGGATGTGTTATCAATATTGTCTGTCACAATATCCGTCGGTGTATGCCCCAGCAGCTCCGCCAGGCTATCATTCACCATCATACCAAGCAGATCTCCAAGATAGAGAGCCATCACAGCAATCAGGAAGAACTTCAGGAAGCTTGCAAGTGACATATTGCTCTGCTCCATCGGATCCGACGGGATCCGGGTGATGATCAGCACACATAACGGGAATCCGACCAGATATTGCGCCGTTGCGGAGATCCAGCTCATATACTCATTATCAAAGATCAGACGGTAATCGATCCAGGCAACCAGCCAGGTAAAGAGTACGTCGGCAATGATCGTGAAGATCAGGAAACCAAGCAATCCCAGACATATTGTAGAGAATCGTTTCCGTTCCCTGCGCACATCCACTTTCTCCAGATAGAGTGGGGGAAGCGCCGCCCCGGCACCTCCCTCACCATAGAACTCATCGTACATCGTCATCTTACTTGCAGAGCATCGCTACGGTCTGATTGATCATCTTGCCGTCTGCCTTGCCCTTCAGATCCTTCATAACGGTCTTCATAATCATGCCCTTGTTCCTGGCAGCCAGCAGTTCTGCGCAATTGGTCTTCAGGTACTCAATTACTTCTTCCTGGCTCATCAGCTTCGGCGCATACTCTTCGATGATATTCTTCTTGGCTGTATACTGATCGATCAGATCTGTGCGGGATGCAGGGCAGGTATCGATCTGTTCCTGCAGGATCTTGATCTCCTTCAGGATCATACGGTCCGTCAGTTCCTCGCTGATATTATCACGGCAGCCCTCATCGATAGCTACTTTCTTGATATTGCCGATCACGGAAGAGATCGCATCCTTGCGAACCTTATCTCTGGCCTTCATTGCTGCGATCATCTCTTTCTGTAATGCTTCAAACTGCATCTTTATATCCTCCTGTATATGTCGGCACCATAGTGCCTTATTCTCGACTCCATATTATAACACATTTGAACGAAGTGTTGAATAGGTGGTTTACTTACTTCCCCGTTTTCTGCTATATTATCGATATTCCCTGCAGCTAAGCTGCTTCCTCACGAAAAGAGGTTCCTGCCCTATGATTACACATGCCTACATGGCTCCCATGGATGAGATCACGACCTACGTCTTTCGCAATGCCCATCATCGCTTCTATGCACCGATGGACAAGTACTTCACTCCCTTTCTATCCCCTGCCGACTTCGGCCCCATCTTCGACCCGAAGGAGATGTCGGAGATTGATCCGGTCAATAATCAGGGGCTCTGCGTCGTCCCTCAATTGATGGTTGGGCGTTCGGATGTCTGCCTGACAGCCCTGGACCTTCTGCGGCAGATAGGCTACCAGGAAGTCAATCTGAATATGGGCTGCCCGTCCGGCATCGTCGTGAAGAAGCGCAAGGGATGCGGCATGCTGCGGGATCCGGCAGCACTTAACCACTTCCTCGATGATGTCTTCACCTCATTGCCGACCGGTATGCATCTATCCGTGAAGACCCGGCTTGGCATGCAGGATCCGGCTGAATTCACCGCTTTGATCGAAGTCTTCAAGCACTACCCTATTCATGAACTGATCCTGCATCCCCGTGTGCGAACCCAGTTCTATCGCGGCATGATTCACAAGGCAAGCTATCGCCGGGCGGCAGAATCCCTGCCATATCCTACGATCTATAACGGGGAACTTCGCAGGACGGAGGATCTTGCAGCCCTGGAAGCCGAATTTCCCTCCGTCTCCTGTGTCATGTTGGGAAGGGGACTGATCGAACACCCCGGAATATGGACAGCATATCAAAGTAAAGACTTCATGAGTACAGATCCTTCCCCGGAAGATTTCTCCACATTTCTCGCCTTCCACGATGCTCTGGTTCAAGGATATTGTGAACTGCTTCCCCGCGAGTCCTCCGTCGTCGTCAAGATGAAGAAGCTCTGGGCCTGCTGGAAGAACATCTTCCCTCAGAATCAGGAGGCGATTCGGCGCATCCTACAGACGAATTCCCTGGATGAGTATCGGGAGATGACGCAGCAAATCTGGAGAGACGACCTATAAGAACACGGAACTGCAGGTCACAGAGGATACCGCATACTATATTCAAAGGGCGTACAAAAGCGATATGATTTCACTTTTGTACGCCCTGCCTATCATGTCACATACGCTGCATAAACGTATCCGTTGCCACTGCCGTCACCATCGTCTCGAAGAGAATACCGAATGCGCCGGGTTCACTCTTAATCTCATCCCTTGTGATCACGACCTCGGGATTCTCCGATGCACCTGCCTTCCGGGACTTCTCAAGAACCAGACGCCTTGCAAGCTTCTCTGCGAAGTCAAGTGCTTCCGGATACTCCTTGATCAGATGGCGCCCCTCTTCATCGAAGATCGCATAGCCGTCCAGGACACCGAAGGTATACTCTGCTTTCACACGCACACTCACACGAGTGATGATACGGCTTGCAATGGCACCCAGAGCATTGGCCACTCCTGCATGAGATGGAATGACTGCTCTGGTTCCCAGAAGACAAGCTACCTTGGGAAGGAAGATATGAATCGGTGCACCGACACCGATCAGAGGCATATCCGTGGAGAGGGCCAGTCTCAGATCCCAGCAGGAGTCCGGATTCGCAAGCCTCTCCTCCGCCTGCTCATAACACCAACCCAGGAACAGGTCCCGCTCTTCCGGTGTCATCTTCCCCTTCTTCCCCGGGTATTGCTGTCCAATCAGGATACGTCCAAGATTCATGTACATCTTCTTCTCTACCATACGATAGACTTCATCCGGAACCTCAGCAGGACTCAGGCGTATATTCTTCTTCATGCTCTCAATAGCCGCAAGAGCGGCATCCGGAGAATAAATATTGAACTCGCCCTTGATCACCATCATATCGGTCGGCGTCAATCCGCTCTTCATGATGATTCCCTGATCCAACAGCCGTGCATCCTCCAGATATCTGGGCTCTGTATCCATGAGCTTCGCCAGTTCGAGCGTAATCAGAGGTCCATCCTTCAGCGCGCGGCAGATGGCTCGCTCTTTCTCCGAATATCCGGGCTTCCCCTCGATATCCTTAACAAGTACATAGAATTCATGGACCCAACGTCCGTGGAAGATCTTCCTGTCTGCCAGATCCTGAAGCTTGGGAAGCACCGACTTGTACTGGGAAGCCAGCAAAGAGATGGGAATCACACGCACAGTATCCAGATAGAGTTCTCTGTCCTTGAATCGGACAGCACTATCACCGCCCAGACCGAAAGTATCCACATAGAGACCCTTGACCATGGTAGTCCATTGA
>R17__coassemble_490_pt1 | contig 18248 bp, 13 predicted proteins | sample R17__metabat2_low_PE_029 | metagenome-assembled genome bin R17
ACTCTTCCGTAGAAGACTCCGGTACAGAGGAGGACTCTTCCGTAGAAGACTCCGGTACGGAGGAGGACTCCGTAGAGGACTCAGGTACGGAGGAGGACTCTTCCGTAGAAGACTCCGGTACAGAGGAGGACTCTTCCGTAGAAGACTCCGGCACGGAAGATTCCTCCGTAGAGGACTCCGGCACACTGGTGCTCTCCTCAGGTGATGAGGACTCCGGCACGCTGGAACTCTCCTGTGTAGGCGGCACATCGGGCGTTCCGGGCGGGATCACCGTATTCTTGATAATCCAGGTCTTGCGGATCTTACTGTAGCTTACCACGTAACCGGAAGGCACTCGCTTCTCTGCTACCACGTAGGTCGCATCCGCGTCCAGGTCCTTCCAGGTGTAGGACCAGTTGTTGGCCTTGCTCAGCTGCACAGTATCAATCACCTGACCATTCCTGATCAGGACAGCCTTCACACTCTTGGGGCGATAACCATACTTGTTCGTGCCATCGTTCCAAATCTTCAGCACGGAGACTTCCGTTGTCTTATCGGTCTCCTCCGAGTACTTATTCTCGATTGCCACATCATAGACCAGTTCATGATCGATCCACTGAGGCACCGATGCCAGCACAGCCGCAGGCGTATAGGTCGTCTTGCCATCCTTCGCAGTCTCACCGATCACCAGGTAGACACCAACAGCAAGGTTCGCAAACGTCGCCTTGCCATCCGCAGTTACCTGCACTGCGTCCGCTGCAACCTCATTCTGTACGGTATACACCTGCAGATTCATCGCTGCATCAGATGAATCCAGGTCTATGCCGGACTCCGCATAGACTCCAGTCAGCACCGGGTCTCCGCCAACCAGTTTACCCACCTGATAGAGGGAGAAGCTTGTCCCGTCCACAGGGAAGTTCACCGTAATGCTGCCCGTCTCCTCCGCATAGCTTGCCAGCGGCTGTGCGAATATCATACCCAGCACCATGACCAGAGCAAGAAGTCCTGCTCCCGCTCTTCTTATGAATTTATGTAACTTTCGATATCCCGGCATAAAACTTACCTCCCGGTCACATTCATCTGCAATTTCTATAGAATCATTATTACGCATCATTCGCATACGACAGTAGTCGATATCCGACCTCCGCCCATTCCTATCTGCGCTTCCTCGAATGAATCAGCACGATCACGATCAGAGCGAACAGAATCGGAATCGCCATGAAGATAGCTACCAACGTGGTATCGATCTGCTGCGCATCCGCCGTCACACGGATCTTCTTGGCCGTCTTCGCATTCTCCACACGATGACCTCTCACCAGAAGTCTGTGGGTATTGATACCGTAGGGTGTGCATGTCACCAACGTACACAGATCCTGCCCCGGCTCGATGGCAAGTGCCGACAGATCCTCCGGCTCCACGATCAGGATCTGGTCGACCTCATAGGTCAGCACCTCATCCAGTGTCCGTATGACGAAGGTATCACCGATCACCATCTGATCCAGGTCCGTGAAGAGCCTGGCCGAAGGAAGTCCCCGATGTCCCGACAGTACACAGTGGCTGCCTGCGCCGCCGACCGGCAGGGAAGACCCCTCGATATGACCGATCGCGATCTGCAGCACGCCCTCATCGGTTCCATGGTAGATGGGAAGCGAACATCCGATCTTCTCGATTTCGATATAGCCCATGATCCCCGTATCCGACACGTTCAGCAGAGAATCATACTCCTCCAGCTGTTCCTCGGAGAGATTCCAGACCTGCCTCTGCTCCGCCAGCTTCTCATTGTAAGCGATGGCGGCATTGAGCATCTCCGAGTAGTCCTCATTGTCGATCTCCGCAACCTCCTCCGCGTAGGAAGCGATTGCCCGCGACTGATGAAAGCTGTTCCAGTAATCCGACACCGTCGGATAGAGGATCAGCCCCAGTCCCACGAGGAAGACCAGCACCAGAACCAGATTCACGATATTCTTCTTTATCCAGTTCATAGTGCCTCCCTCAGACATTCCAGCTCCATACAATGTCAGATACCTCTGACACTCTATGCAGATGTCATGTACACGATTTTCCTTACAAATGCTCTTGCTGCCCTCTGTAGCTTCGATGGTTCATCCCGCCCACCGCAGCAGGCGGGATAAGCATCATCGGCAGGTGCCCTTCTATGAAGAAGCAACACCTACCTCTGTATCCTATGCGGAAGTCCTGTCAGGAAGCATCCTGACAGGGATCCGCAAGCATCTTCTCAGATTAGCGAGCCATGCGCTTTCTGGTGATCAGCAGAACGCCGGCAGCTACAACCAGAACGGAACCGATTACGTAGAAGATGGTAGTACCCATACCACCGGTGGTAGGAAGGGTAGCACCCTTGTAGTTAACGATGTTGGTGGTCAGAGAGCCGTCAGTAGTAGAAGCGGTGAAAGTAATCTCACCGGTAGACGCATTACCGGACAGAGATGTCAGCTGAGGATCCTCTGCTTCAGACTGATATTCAGCAGTTACAGTGAACTCCTGATCAGCGATAGTGTTGTAACCTGCAGGGGTCTGAGTCTCGACGATCTTGTAATCGCCCTTGCCAAGACCGGTGATGGTAAAGGTGGTTCCTGCCTCATCTGAAGTAAATTCGCCAACCTTTACATACTTGTTATCTACCTTCTTATAGAGATCGAATGCAGCACCTTTCAGAGCCTTGTTATCTCCATCAACCTTGTTAGCAACTACCTTGAAGGTGAATACGGTAACCTTATCCTTAGGGGTCTCACCCTTCTCTCCGTCCTTACCTACGTTAGGGTTGTTGGAGTACTCTAACTTCACTTCGTTGGGGTTGCCGGTAGAACCGATCACAGCCTTCTCATTCAGAGTTGCAGTATAAGCAACGACGATCTCGGTTCCCTCACCTACGGTAACACCTTTCAGAGTCTTCACATCGTTACAGGTAACATACAGGGTCATAGTGCTTTCATCATACCCAATCGTGAACTGAGAAGTAACATCCACCCCACCGATGTTTACCTCTGCATTCTTATTATAGGTCAGACCTGCGGTCAGAGTATCATCAAACTGTACATAGTAGGTAGAGTATGCAGAGATATCACCCAGAGTAGCCGTCAGCTTATAAGGAATCTCATCGCCGATATCGTATACGGAAGAATCCTGGAAGCCCTTCTCCTCGTCATATACCTTCTTCTCAACAGTAGGAGTATCGGTCTTGGGATCGATGGTCACATTCTTTACAACCTGAACGATATAGAGAGTGGAAGAGTCATCCTTACCAGCAGTAGCATTATCAATATCCTTAATCAGGTAGTAACCTGCAGGAACATCTACAGATGCGCCATTAGCTACAGTATAGGCAGGAGTAGAATCCAGATCAACATAAGGTGTGATAACCTCAAGCTTCTCGGCATCCGTGCCGGATGCAGCTTCAATAGCAGTCAGTGCAGCAGCAACGTCAGTTCCATTGAAGTTCTTACCGGCCTTTACATTAGACAGTACGCCCTCAGACAGGTCGCCGGTGAAGATCTGGTATACCTCATAGGTATGTCCGTTCGAAGGAGCAGTGATCGTATAAGTATCAGCTGCGAATGCAGTTACAGTCATAGCCAGTGCCATCATAACAGAGGCTACGAGTACGAATAACTTCTTAAAGTTCTTCATAATTTGTTTCCTTTCTTACATTTACCCCTCTTTTTCATTCCGGGGATTTTGTACTATGTGTTTGTTGCTTCTTCGCTGGGGCGCAGTCTGCATTCACCGGTTGGAGCATTTCCGATTCCGGTTCTTGTCACCCGCTGTTAGGGAGTCTTATCTGAACCTCCTTTCACGCCTGCGCCGTGCCACGAAGATATATGCTACAAGGGCTCCTGCCATCATGAAGAGGCCACCCATTGTATATGGAGTTGTGCCAAGACCGCCGGTCTCGGGGAGTTCATAGGCGATCAGATCGTTAGTGATCGTGATACCATCGCCATTGTTTAGTGCCTTGCCGGAGAATTCTGAAGGCTTACATTCGGCCGCGGCATCTGCTGCTGTATTCCTGATATAGAACTCGTAGGCCGTTGTCTGCTTGATCGTATATCCTGCCGGGGGCTTGGTCTCCAACAGACGATAAGCCTTATTGTCTGTCAAGGCTCCTGTATTGAAGCTTCCCGTCTCCGCAGCGGTCGTGTAGGTCTGTATATCTACCCACTCGCTGCCATTCCAACCCTGCAGTGTGAACTCAGCGCCCTCCAGATGGATGGAATAATTCTGGCTGTCTACCTTATATACATTGACACCGACGAGAACTGCACTCGCAGAGGAATCCTGAACAGCGATGTCCATACTATATTCCGTCGAACCGCCGCCGGAGGTGATGCCCTCCACAACCACTCCATTGACTACGTTGATATTGCCGTTTCCCGTTAGCTTGTAAGCATACTCTATGGTAAGCTTTCTGCTGTCCGGAATGGTGAAGTAGATGGTATATTCGGCATAACCCCCCTCTGACGTTTCTTCTGTCCGGTAGGTACACTGATCCGTCACATCCGCACCCGTGTTGGCATCTGTAACCCTTACGGAACTATAATCCAAAGCTGCATTGACCGTATTGCCATCTGTCGCGAAGTAAAGGATATCCGTCACTTCCAGAGTATCCTTCCCCGCTGCCAGATCATTGGCATTGGGATTGATCGTAACCGTATAAGGAACGATTCTGGTATCTGCATCAAAGCCGGTGCTTGACTTGCTGACTACATTGGCCTTTACCTTCTGGGTATTGCTTACATTACCTAGTGTTGTAGTTCCGGTCGTCATACTTGCATGGTTGATAAAGGAATGAGTGATACCATCCCAGGTATAACCATCTTTGATATGAGCAAAGACCTCCACTAATCCGGCACCGCCGGCGCCTGCATTGGCGAGCTCCTTCGGAATGATGATCTGATATACTGTCTCACTGATCTTCTTATAGGTGATGGAATAACCATCCCTTGTTTCGACAGACTGAGTATCATTGAAGGTGAAGCCTTTATTAGTACAAACCGTATCAGAGGTATTAAACCTTACCAAACTGCCGTCGTAGATATTTCTAAGGCCGTGATAAGAGCCACCTGTCGAATCACCAAGATGGGTAGACATACCATACATATAAGCTTGATTGCTTGTCATATCCAGCAGTTCTACACCTTCCGGAAGAGACTCCGTGATGATCACATCCTCGGTATATTCCATTGCCGGCAGGTAGAAGTTGATATTCCATCTTAGTACATTCTCAAAAGATGTATTACTATAGGTATACTTAAGCTCATCCGAATCGATCGTATATTCCGAATCACCGCCTCTGGCATCGGTCTTCTTCATCGTAGGATTATAGTAGTCGTATCCATGTGACGCCAGAGTCTTATTACTTGCGATTTGGATCGTATTCAAAAAACTCTGAGAAGCACTTGCATCACTGATAACAACCGTGGATGCATATTCATAGCTCATCACCTGACCGGCCGGCAGTTCACTGTCAAAGTAAACCACGATGCGATTTCGCTTTACGCCATCACTTAAGGATCCGCTATAGGTAGAATCCCAATAGTCATCGGCAGTTCCGCCTTTTCCTACTAAGATAGGAGAACCGGAATCAATATTTTGAGTAGCAAAGATATAGTAGCCTCCGCTATAACCGGTCGCATCAATAGCAGCACTGATAAAAGTTACATAATCTTCAATCTGCTCTTTTGTAAAATACGAGTAATCAGAGTTCTGGTCGCTGGATGTCGTATTTCCCACCAGATCCTGAAGGTACCAATAAGTGAAGCCCGTTCTTCCATAGAGTGTTCCTGTCTTATTCGTCGGAATCGCACCCTGGGTCGTATCCACAGTCACCTTCCAATTAGCATTATAGACAAGAGAATCATCGGAAGTTTCCACTGCTTCCATATCAGTAGCTAATCCATTGGCGGTTGTTTTGCTTAGACTATAAGTGCCTACACCAATCTTGCCGGTTGTTACATCAGAACCGGTTGGCGGTGTCATAACTGCTTCATTGGTCGTACTTTCATCGCCGCTTGTGGTATAGGTTACCGTATAAGCGGTCTCACCGGCAGTATCCGGGAAGGTGTAAGGCAGGCTGACTGTTGCAGAGTCCTTGCCGGTTTCCGGATTCGGACTGATGGTAACAGTGCCTGTAAAGGCTTCGCCATTTAAGTTATCACTTAAGGTCCAGCCACTGATATCAATTTTACTTCCTGTGGCATTATTGTTGATCTTAATCGTCCAGGTAATCGTGCCGTCAGATAAGGAACCACTTTTCGATACAATGTATTTGGTGAATGGTGTCTTAACCTCATCCTCGTCCGTAATCGTAGTGCCGATACTGTCCGTCGATTCTGCTGTCACCTTATTATCCGCAAAGATAGTCTTGCCATAGCCGCTTGGCACGGATTCGGTCAGCTTAGCCGGATAGGTCACAGTATAGCTGCCACTTTCTGATAATGCCGGCAAGGTCAGAACAAAGCTGCCAGCCGATGCGTCATAAGTTACCATATCGGAAGCTACCGTAATCGTATGGTCATCCTGGTCTGTAACGCAAAGGACATCCGCGAGGCTGCTTCCATCCGGAATAACCGGCAGTACATCTGTCATGGTATCGGTCAGAATTACCGCGTCTCCGGTACCGCCTTCCGAGGAAACCACGATTCTATAATCTAAGGTTCCGTCGATCGTTGCAACATTCTCGGCACTCTTCTTGACCTCGATATCTCCATAATTTCCTTTGACATGCAGGGTGATCTCGTCCTTGAAAGGAATCTTGATATCTTCTCCGGCATCGCCGTTCAGTGCGCTTACAGAGGAGGTGAAGGCGATTCGTCCATTGATTCTCGAGCCGCTCGCATTCTTTGTCACATACTCATCATAGAAGGTAATGCTGATCGATCCACTGGTTTCAATCGTATAAGTACCAACCGCAGCCCCGTCATTGTCATAGACAATACCGCTGTCTCCCTCGATAATCGTGAAGCTCGAAGGAACCTGATAGGTAATCGTCTTATGCTCACTGCTCAGGGTACCGCTGGGAAGCTCATACTCGATATTGAATCTCAGGGCGTCACCCACCTTGACATTATTGTCTGTCAGATCCTGCCAGTAGGTCTCACCATCTGCATGACGCTGGATCGTAATACTCGTGATGTAGTTCTCCAGATCGTATAGATCTGTACTATCTGCCGTCACTGCAGGCTCATCTTCACTCATCGGCGCTGCCAGATATACATCTTCTTCTGCAGTTTCGAGTTCTTCCTCTTCTTCGACATCTGCATAGGTGGGTTCTGCCACCGCATAGGTCTCGTGAGCTTCCGTAGTTTCTTCTGCGGAGGTGCTCTCATCTGCGGCAGCCGTCTCTTCCGCCGTTCGCGGTTCTTCCGCTTCGGTCTGAACTTCAGCTTCTTCGGAATTATCGTCGGTAAGAGCATTTGCCCGTCTCGGAGCGACAGCCGCCTGCTCGGTCTCTTCCCCGCCGGCTTCCGTTATATCTTCAGAAGATGCTTCTTCGCTCTCGGTGGCAGTCTCTGTTTCAACGATGCTCTCGCTCTCCTCTTCGGTCTCAATAAGAGTCTCCGTCTCTGCAGCCTCGGAAGTCTCCTCTACCGACATATCGGGGTTAACCGGCATCGCCGCATAGCCCATGATATCGCCGTCGTTCGGAGAATAGTTCTTCGTCTTTACGGTATTGCCCGCATTACCCTCGATCGTCTGAATGGAACTGATCTCACCCTCGGAATTATAGGACAGGCTGTATACCAGACCTACATGGTCGGCATCGGCTTCGCTATCCCAGTTGAAGAAGATCAGGTCGCCAGGCTGTGGCGTATAGGTTCCCGCCTTATGATAATAGCCGTAGGCAGAACTGCTCAGTTTCTCGATCCAGCTCTGGCAGGATGCCTCGATTGGCATCGCAGAGCGGGGGATATCTGCATAATTGATACAGAAGGACACGAACATCGCGCACCAGTCGCCGTACGGGTCGCCATACCATGCGCCGTAGCGCGTGTAACCCTTCTTATCACCGTTCTCGTCAACGATATAGTTCTTCGTGCTCTCCTCGTAACCGAGCTGAGAGTCTGCAATCGCCAGCACATCCTTCGACCAGTCGCCGGTCAGCGCAACACCGCTCACAGACTTCTCCCAGGTGGACTCGGACTCCAGATCTGCGTTGGGATTGGAATAGCAGGCGGTATCATGTGTATGCTCTTCCATGCCGCAGATGAGTTCTCTTTCTTCCGTACTTGCGGTCTCAGTTGTATAGCAATCGTCACTATGGGTATGTCCGCTGCTCTCCTCCTTGCCGCAGATCAGAGTCTTCTCAGTAGTATAGCAGTCATCCGTGTGGGCATGTCCCGCTCTCTCCTCCTTGCCGCAGACCAGCTTCTTCGTGGTCGTAGTCTCCGTCTCATAGCAATCACTGCTGTGGGTATGATCCTCGCCCTCGGTCTGATCACAAATCAGTACCGTCTCCGTCGATTCCACGATCTCATAGCAGGAATCGCTGTGGGTATGCCCCTCGGACTCCTCCAGAGCACAAGTCAGCACCTGCGCCTCTGTATAACAAGCATCCGTGTGGGTATGCGCATCCGATTCCTCGAGTGTGCAAGTCAATACCCTATTCTCGCTCGACGCATAGCACTCTTCCGTATGCACATGCTCTTCGATACCGCAGTAGGCCGTTCCGCTCTCCGTAACCGCCGGCAGGATCAGCATGTAGGTCGTCGCGAAGACAACGACCGATGCCATAGCAAGGAAGATATTCTGCCTTACCTTATTCCCTCTTGTATTCAATAAAAACTTCTTCAAGATCGAGGATCTACCCATAACAATCCCTTTCTTATAGTTCTGCCTCCGCTCCTACAGCGTATACTATGTCTGTCTGCGACGGCCTTGTTGCTTTTGTTCCCATCAGGGCGGTTCTTCCGCTGCCCCTCTCTGCACACAGTGCTGCTTTTTCTGCGAGCAGCCTGTGAATCTCTCATACCTTATTCCACCTTGCCGAAGCGATTCAGCGGCCACAGACGGAAGACGATCTTGCCAACCGTCTGCTCATCGCTGACACATCCGATGGCTTCCACTCGACTATCCTGTGAGGTGGAGCGGTGGTCGCCCATCACGAAGATTCGCCCGTCCGGCACCTGGTAGGGGAACTCAATGTCACATTCTCCGACAGAGAATTCCTGCACATAGAGTTCATCCAAAGGCTCTCCGTTGACGGAGACATGACCTTCTTCATCCATGTCGACCCATTCTCCTTCGAAGGCGATGACTCTCTTCACCAGAATCTTGTTATTATAATAGAAGGAAATGATATCCCCCCGCTTATAATCGCTTCCCTTGACGGATACTACGATGTCGCTCTCGTACAGAGTCGGTGTCATCGAAGTACCGTAGATCTGCAAAACCGGAAGGAGCAGGGTCGCTACCAGAACTGCGATGGCTGCTACCGTAATCAGCGCATAGACCGTGCTGGTCAACACCGTGCGATAGCGGTCTCTATACTCCAATCTCGCTGCTTCTGCTTCGAGCTCCGCCACTGTCGGCATCTCGTACTTCTCTGTCATTCGTCAGCCTCTTATTAATATCCTGGAAATGCTCTCTATAGAGCGCATCCAGCTTTTGATACATCTTCTTCCAGTAAGCGTCTACTTCATTCTGCGCTTCCTGCCTCATGGAATCGCAGCGCTTGCAAGCCTGTTCTTCCATCTCTTCACATCTCTTGCGCGCTTCTTCTTCCCGATTCCAGCACTCCTCTTCGGTCTGCTTATACTGAGCCTCACAATCACGTGCTGCAGACTTCATCTGCTCTGCTGCCGCCTTATGAATCTGCTCTGCGAATACTTCCGCCTGACTTCTGGTAGATTCTGCCGCTGCTGTAACCGCATCTGCGGTATCTTGCGCCTCCGTAAGAATCACATCTGCCTTCGCCTTTGCTTCTTCCACCAACTGCGCAGCCTCCAGGATTCCGCTGGCTTTCATCGCTTCCTCGGCAATACTGCCGCCGGTCTTATCTCTCTGCTGCTCAGCCGCAAGCTGCTCCCGCAAAGACTGTTCAGCCTTCCTGGATTCATTCAGTGCCTGCTCAAGTTCTCTATTCTTTTCTTCTGCAGCCGCAAGCTCCGCTCTTAAGCTGCTGCCCGGCAGCAACCGCGCCCAAAACGGCAATTCCTTCTTATCTTCACACATCGCAGACACTCCAAAGCACAGTAACACAAGGTTACTGTTTTTTACTTTATAATAAAAATGTCCTGTTTCCAGTACCCCCCCCAAAAGAGCACTCAAACCGCACTTATCCGGCTGAATTAGCACAAAAAAATGTACAATTCAAGTGACGATTTGTCATTCGAATTGTACATATATTGATCATTTTCGTTTTTACTTACTAACCGCTTTAAGACCAGACCCCATATTCAGCTTCTTCGCCCAGGGGTACTGTGTCATATAGCCCTGCTTAAGGATGCCGTCCCCCGTCTTCCCATCCAGATAGTGGTAGTAGTCACAGTCGAAGACCTGCATATTCACCGCATAGCTATCCCGATGAGTGATGAGCATCTCACCGACACCCTCTGCCTTCAGACTATGTCGCAGTGCTGCAATCAGGTTACGAAAGTAGCCTTTCTTGCGCTCGATCTCCTCCGGGGAATCCCAGATCGTCTCACAAATCTCCCTGCGCGTAGCCGACGCTCCCCGGATGTGAATCAGATAAGCCAGGATTTCCTTCGATACACCTCGCTCGAAGCGCATCACTTCATTATTAACGAATACTTCAAAGTGACCGAAGCACTGCACCCGGACCTTCGGCACTTCCAGTTCAGTAATCGGATAGCGCAAGTACCTTATCTCCTCCATCACGTGCTCCTTCCGGTAAGGCTTCAGGATATAGCCGCTCGCATGAATGAGGAAGGCATCGATCGCATACTCGGGATTCTTTGTGACGAAGATGATATTCAGCTGCGGCTGCACCATCTGCAGATCCTCCGCCAGATTAAGACCGCTCTCTCTCGGAAGCTCTGCCTCCAGGAAGGCAACGTCGAAGAGTTTCGAACCAGACTCCATGGCAGAACTATAGTCCACAGCCGTCACGACCTCTGTCAAGGGATAGAGCTGCCGCAATATGTACACCATATGGGATAGATCCGAAGGATCACTATCTACAACCAAAAATCTCATATATCAAATACTCCTGAATAATATTTCATAGCCGCGCTTACTGCCCCTACCCCTCTTTCTATACTAGATTCCCCATTCCGACAGCCTTGCCGTCGTCTCTTCCGACCAGGTATACTGCATCATATATTCCCCACGGAACTGGACGCTCGGATCTGTATCTCCGTTCAGATAGCGATAGTAGTCACAGTCGAATGCCTGGGCATTGATAGCGAAGCTATCTCTGTGGCTAATCAGCACATCTTCCATATTATATTCCTTCAGCGTATTGCGCAGGGATGCAATCAGACTGTGGAAGTAGGCCTTCTTGCGGTCGATCTCCACAGAGTCCTCCCAGAGAGCTTCACTGATATCAATACGGGATGCCGAAGCGCCTCGCAGGTTAACAAGGAAGGCCAACACTTCCTTAGAAGGACGTCGCTCGAAGTGAATCGGCTCATCATTGACGAATACCTCGAAGTGACCGAAGCAGCGAACATAGACCCTGGGCTTCTGATTCGCCTCCGACTTCTCCTGCAGTTCTTCGATCGGGTAGCGCAAGTGCTCCATCTCCTCACGGACGTCATCTGCAACATAGGGCTTCATCAGATAACCGCTTACATGCAGATGGAGCGCCTCCAGTGCATACTGTCCGTAAGCAGTTACGAAGATAACATTCAATCGCGGATTGCTCTCCAACAGGCGCCCAGCCAGGTCTACGCCATTGCCGCTCGGAAGTTCGATATCCAGGAAAGCCACATCAAAGTGCTCATCCTTATGCGCCAGAGCCGTCCCGTAATCATCTGCGCCGACGATCTCCGCTTCCGAATAAAGCCGCTTTAGTATTCTCATCATATTGCGGAGGGTAATCCGCTCATCATCAACAACCAGTAATCTCATCGCATCTCTCCATCTTATAGGATAGCTCGAAAAGTTGTAGTACTCTATATTATTCAAACTTCTCAGATATGCTTTCGCTTAACTAAGTGTGACTACTTAAAGGATAGCATATCTGAGTCTCCTCTTCAATTAGCGAGATGCACAAAGTAACGGGTGTACTTTACACATTTTCAGCCCTATTAAAAGGGAGAAAGGCTCAGATAAAGCAAAGGAATGGATGTGATTGCTATGATCAGGAAAAGCAGCCGGATCAAATACGCTTACAATGATCAGCAGCTTAATATCAAGGAAATCTACGCAAAAAAACGAAGACCCCGCAAGGTCTTCGTTTACACAGGCAATAATGGATTCTCTTACGCTTACTGCTCCAAATACTTATATACAACAGCTGCCAGCGCTGCACCAACCAGAGGACCTACGATGAATACCCACAGGCAAGCCAAAGGTGCGGTATTGCCGGAGATGGCTGCGAATACAGCAGGTCCGAAGCTTCTTGCGGGGTTCACGGAAGTTCCGGTCAGGCCAATGCCCAGGATATGTACCAGAACCAGAGTCAGACCAATCACCAGACCACCGAAGGAACCGTGGCCGGCCTTCTTGGAAGTTACGCCAAGGATCGCGGTAACGAAGATATAGGTCAGAACGATCTCAACCAACAGGCCGGCAATAGCACTGCCGTTCACACCTGCAAGACCATTGGAACCGAAGCCGCCGGTCATATCGGCAACACCGCCCAGGCCGAAGATAGCAGCCAGAATAGCGGAACCTGCCAGAGCACCCAGGCACTGAGCGATCACGTAGCCGACGAAGTCTTCCTTGGACATACCACCGGTCAGTAGAACACCGAGAGATACGGCAGGGTTGATGTGGCATCCGGAGATGTTGCCGATCGAATAAGCCATCGCAACGATAGTCAGACCGAAGGCCAGAGCCGTCAGGATGTAGCCGCCGCCGTTCACTGCATCGCAGCCAACCAACATAGCAGTACCGCAGCCCAGAGTTACAAGTGTAGCAGTGCCAATAAATTCAGCAATGTACTTCTTCATAATTTAAGCCTCCTTGAAATATGTTTTAGCGGTCTTGTATTATATCACAATTATGGCAACAGGGAAGGGCGATATTGACATTTTTGAAGAGACCTTGATATCTACAGCACATACTTAAGAAACTTACGTGCCGTATGTCCTCTGGCTTCATCATGTGTCTCTATGGCAAGGGCTCTTTACTGTCCGTACTTATCTATACTCGCTTCTCTCCCGGTTATAGTCCTCTGCCGTCTTGGGTTCCCTCGAAGCTTCCTCTGCATCCCACACCTCAGATTCTGCATATCCGGCCCTTCCTTCAACTACATTGTCACCCTTGGGGATGATTACCGCTGCAACAATGTAGGGCAAGATTCCGAGACCTGCCAGTGCGGTCATCGCCCACACCAGGCGAACCAGCGTAGGATCAATATCAAAGTACTCTGCGATACCACCGCACACACCACACAACATCTTCTGATTGCTGCTTCTGTATAATCTCTTGCTGCTCATAACTTACTCTCCTTATCTGATTGGCGGGAAGTTCATCGGCCTCCCTGTTCCTTATGCCCATATTATAGAACACAAGGCTGCGGGAATACAGACGCAGATACGCAAAATATGAAGTGCTAATTCCACTTTCTTACCCACCTTGGGTAAGAGGAAGGGATGCAAGTTCTTTTAGGTGCAAATGCCCTGTCCATGCAGATGACCACCTTGGGTAACAGGCAAGAATGCATGTCCGACTTCCGGGATCCGCGTCCTGCACTTCAACCGTCCTCGGTAAAATGCAGCTTAGATTTCTTTCTTCCGCGCCCTGACTTGTGGGCTTCCTGGCCAGGATACAATCCTGCTCTCCCAGATCTGCTTCCTGTACTTCAATCGCCTGTCATCGGATACAGCCCAAAGATTCGCAGCATTCCTGTGACAATTCACTTTACTTTTAATCTTAAGAAATTTATAATATTTTTTGCGATTATTTGTTTCACAATTTTTCGAATTTACAATGAGGTTCTTGAAAATGCACAAACCAAAACTTTACCGCAGGCTTTGCGCTCTGGCACTTGCTCTGGCACTTTCGCTTAGCATCTCTCCGGCAGCCACAAGCTATGCAAGCAGCACTACCGATGCCGCCGCTTCATTAGAAGAGTCCGTTGCTTCCTCCGAAGGATCTGAGACTCCCACAACGGAGGGTGCTTCCGAATCTGCTTCCTCTGAGGAGTCTTCCGAGGCTTCTCCCTCCGAGGAATCTTCTGAGGCTTCTTCCTCTGAGGAATCTTCTGAGGCTTCTTCCTCCGAGGAGTCTTCCGAGGCTTCTTCTTCTGAGGAGTCTTCTGAGGCTTCTTCTTCCGAGGAGTCTGAGTCCTCTGCCGGGGAATCTGCGGAAGATTCGATCATCACCGGTTGGGTCACTATCGACGATGCTGCCTACTATATCCTCTCCGATGGCACCTATGCTACGGGCAGTGTGAAGATCGACGACATCTATTACATCTTCAATTCCGAGGGTGTCCTTCAGAATAATGGGAAGAATTCCGTCACCAAGGTTGGCAGCAAGTACTATGCAGCCAATAAGTACGGCAAGGCTCTGACCGGTTGGCGCAAGGTCGGCGGCAAGAAGTACTACGCCTACAAGTCGAACGGTCTGTGCTATTGCAATGCCAGCAAGAAGATCGATGATATCTACTATATCTTCTCCTCCACCGCGAACTTGTGTACCGGTGATGAGACTGCCATCTACCAGTTGGGTGACAGCTACTACTGTGCCGATGAGAATGGCGCTGCTTCCTTCGGTTGGAACCTGCTCGGTTCCAAGCTCTATTATGCAGCCACTTCCGGCAAGCTGAAGGTCAGCACTACCTATCAGGGAATTACCTTCAAGTCCAATGGCGTGGCCAAAAAGGGCAGTGCAGCAACTGCTAAGAAATATGTCATGAAGGTCTTCGCCTCCATCACGACCGAAGACATGACCAAGACTCAGAAGCTGAAAGCCTGCTGGAAGTACTGCACAAGTTCTAAGTTCCGCTATCTGAGCAAGTACCCGGATCTCACATCCTCAACCTGGCAGTGGGATACCGCCTACGACATGCTGTCCACCAAGAAGGGCAATTGCTACAGTTTCGCATGTGCATTTGCAGCGCTCGCCTCAGAGTGCGGATATGATGCTAAGGTCGTATGCGGCAGAGTTAAGGGCAACCGTGATGGAGCATCCGACGGTATGACCCGCCACAGCTGGGTCATGATCGGCAGCAAGCACTACGATCCCGAAGCTCAGTTCGCAGGCTGGTACACCGGCTGCTACGGCAAGAGTTCCTACTCTATTAAGCATACGATGGATACCATCACCTATTATAGAACCGGCAAGCTTGCCAAGTAAGAAAAAGCGCATGAAGAACGAGGAATCGTTCTTCATGCGCTCTTTTTTTGTCAGATATCGGACTCGGGGACAATTGGAATTCGCTAACGCTCGGACGGATTGGGCGGCAGCAACCTTCCGACGCTCCTTCGCCCTCGATTCCGGAAAATTCCGGGCGACAGCAAACTTCCTCGCCACCTTCGCCCTCGATTTCGGAAAATACTGGGCGTTCAAAAGATTTCACTTTCTATCGCCCGGCATCCGAATGATGCCAATTTACTTTACGACCATCGCATCGCAATAGAAGAGGCTGCGAAAAATGAGAAGATCTCATTTCCCACAGCCCCTGATTCACACTCAGCCTTCTATCGCAGCATAGATTGCACGGATGGCTTCCTTATATTTATTCTCCTCAACACCGATGATCAGATTCAGGCTTCCGGCTCCTCTGTTGATCGTAAGGATCTCGATACCTGCATCAGCCACAGCCTTCAGAATATCAACGACGGCATGACCGGTATCCCGCTTCCCCTCACCGACAACGGCAATCATAGAAAGTCCTTCCTTGACAAACAGGGTATCCGGCTTCAATTCAGTCTTGATGTCCTCGATGATAGCATCCTTGACAGGCAGGAAGAGCTCAGTCTGGATCACCAGAGACACCGTGTCGATTCCGGTCAGGCAGTGCTCGAAGGGAATCCTGCGGCGCTTGAGGATATCAAGCAGGATTGCACTGAATCCGGCCTCATCGCTGACCATCATCTTCTCCACCTGAATGACAGACATATCTGTGCGCCCTGCAACACCGGAGATCAAAGCACGCTTGCAGCCTGAGGGCAGCTTGCGGACGATCATCGTACCCGCATCCTCCGGTCGATTGGTATTACGGATATTGATCGGGATGCCCTGACGGGAAGCCGGGTGAACCGCATCCGTATGCAGAACCGAAGCACCCATATAGGACAGCGTCCGAAGTTCACGGTAAGTCAGATAATCCACCGGACGAGGGGCGTCCACGATTCTGGGATCCGCAGTCAGCAGACCAGAGACATCGGTCCAGTTCTCATAGAGTTCGGCGCCAATCGCGCGGGCCACGATACTTCCTGTGATATCAGAACCACCGCGGGAGAAAGTGTGGATATTGCCGCGGAAGTCCGCGCCATAGAACCCGGCAATCACCGCCTTCTGCAGCGGCTTCAATGCTGCCCCCAGCGTACGCTGCGTCATCTCCGAATCGAAGGTGCCATCATCCGAGAAGCAGACACACCACTCCGGGTCCACGAAAGTGAATCCCAGATAAGCCGCCAGAATCTGCGAATTCAGATACTCGCCGCGGCTTGCCATATATTCTCTCTGTGGATACTGGGTCAGATAGCGGCGGATCTTCGCAAGTTCCTGCTCCAGCGGGAACTCCACCCCGAGATCTGCAACGATCTCTGCGAAGCGGTCATGAATCGCCTTCCACTCCTCATCATAAGGCTGATCCACCACTGCCTTCTGATAGCAGATCAACAGCAGGTCCGTCACCTTGATATCTCCGGCGAATCTCTTGCCCGGCGCCGAAGCCACCACGAATCTGCGGGCAGGATCTGCCAGAATGATGTCTCTCACCTTGCGGAACTGATTCGCATCCGCCAGGGATGTGCCGCCAAACTTTGCAACGATCGTCTTCATAATTCTATACCTCACACGATGGGCCGTGCCGCACCGTTCTTATTCATATTCTCATGGTCATCTTACCATACATAATTATGAAAATCATCCGAAATTTGTACATCGTTCCCTTGCAAATGCTCGCGCCTTTCTTTTCCTTGCTTCCGAGGCTCCGCACCAGTCTGCACTTTACTCCATCAGCGCGGACCTTGGTCCGCGCTGAACTCTCTTACCGCCCTTCTACGCGGATACTTAGCTTCCCGGGCTCCGCGCCAGTCTGCACTTTGCTCCATCAGCGCGGACCTGGGTCCGCGCTGAACTCTCCTATTACCCTTCTACGCGGATACTTAGCTTCCGAGGCTCCGCGAGAGCCTCAGGTATCACCTGCCACGCGCCCTCAAGCCGCGCCATCGTCCACGCGGCATTGGCCGGACTCGTGGAAGGAAGCACAATGGCAGGGATCCCCAGAATCTTCTCCTGATATCTGTGATAATAGTTCCCAGAAGTCTTGCCATTGCAGAACACCTGCGAGATCTGCGAAGTCTCCACGATCCGCTTCAGGTCCGTGGGAACTACGTTGCGAATGCTGCTATCCGAGGACCCCTTGATATCGCAGCTGTAGATAGTATCCCACATAGCAATATGATGCCGCAGAGCAAGCTCCCGCTTCTCCTCGATACTCGCCGGGGCCGGCTCCCCGAACAGGGAAGCAAGCAGCGGCCAAAACCGATTCTGCGGATGCCCATAGAAGAACATCTGCTCCCGGGACTTCACCGAGGGAAGACTCCCCAGAATCAGAATCCGCGACGTCTCATCATAGAGTGGTGGAAATGGGTGCGTGATATGTTGATACTCCATGTATATATATTTCCTCCCTATTTCTTGCTGCCTATAAGAAGCTTCTTCCTGCTTATCTTATAGGATAACTTCCCCCGAATCTTCCCATAAGATTGCGCGGAATGCTCTTCTTATAGGCTCTCTTCTTCCTTTATTCACCTATAAGAAGCCTCTTCCTGCTAACCTTATAGGATAACTTCACTCGAATCTTCCCATAAGATTGCGCGGAATGCTCCTCTTATAGGCTCTCTTCTTCCTCTATATACCTATAAGAAGCTTCTTCCCACTTATCTTATAGGATAACTTCACTCAAGCCTGCCCACAAGACCTGGGCATTTCTCCTCTTATAG
>R17__coassemble_493_pt1 | contig 18119 bp, 12 predicted proteins | sample R17__metabat2_low_PE_029 | metagenome-assembled genome bin R17
CATTCCCCCAGACCGGTTCCGGTGTATCGAGCAGCGTCAGGATCTTGCGGCCCGCCGTTGCGCCATTCATGGAGACATGGAAGGCCGAACCCAGGGCGCGCAGGGGCAGGAAGAAGTCCACGGCAACCAGCACGATAAAGAGCAGCAGGGCTGCAGGCTCCATGCCGAAGACCGGATGGATCCCGGCACGGGTGACCACAGCGATGCCGATGCCAAGACCCGCGCCTCCGTAAGCCACCAGATCCATGATGGTCGTGGAAGCAAGCTGCATGGTCAGCACCTTCATGGTGATCTTGCGGAATTCCTCCGCCTCACTGTTCATCTTGTCATGGTAGAGACCGTCTGCCCGGAAGAGCTTCAGCTCCTTCATAGCGGAGAGATCATCGAGCTGAAGAGCTGCGGAAGGTAGGTCGAATAGTAGAGATCCAGCTGCTCCACACTTTCGATCCCTACCTGGGTAAGGGAAGCCAGCGACAGGTCGTCCGTCTCACGGACGCCCAGGCGCGCAACCTTCTCATAGATGCGGCGGCGGAGCATTTCCTTGGCATGACTTCCGAGCCTTGCTGAGAAGCTTCCGGAGAGCAGAGCAAGCAAAAAACGAGCCAGAACACCGAGACCTGCAGTGAGAAAGGGACCCCGATAGGAAGCCATAGACATCTCTCCGAGAAGCAGCCGGTTCACCAGAACGCACAGGGAGAAAGTGATCACCAGATTGCTGATCGTAGACAAGAGCTGGCAGATTACGATATAGCATACATAACGCTTGTCTTCGCCCAGAAGGGCCAGGAGACGCTTATCAAACATAGAACACCTCAGAATGGGAGGCCGCACGGGAATGGTACTGCCATCCACAAGATAAAGACCGGGCAATGCCGGAATCCGACATTATATATTTTACCTCTAATTTGTGTTTGCCGCAACTAGCTTCCGTTATCAGTATCTTCCCATTTCGGGCAGTTATGCCTCCACGCAGCGTTCCGCATTTCTGCACCTGGCCTTGCCATGTCCATTCCTGCCATAAAGGACCGGCTGCGCGCCACGAGTACGATGGACGTTCGAAGGCCATATCGCACAAGAAAGCAGGGGCCGCTGCTCTTCGTTGTTCTTAAATACAGAAGGAAAGAAGGAAGCGGCTGCCCTTCGGCCGCCGCTTCCCTGTCTTCTCTTTAGTATCCGACCTTCACGTAGATGCCTTCCATCCGCAGTCTCCTGCGAATCTCCTTCTGCATCTCCTCACTCAGCGTCAGGATATATCCGGTACATACCTTGCCTTCCTTGGTGACAAGCACCCAGTGGTTCTCCCCTTCTCTTCCGGAGGAGTAGTCCACCGTCTTCATTCCCTGCCTCTCATAGGTGCCGAGTTCATCATCCCCCAGAGGAGCAAAGGCCGCTGCGGACTTCAGCGCAAGCTCCAGGATCCGCTTTCTCCTCGTTCCGTTATAGATGATGTCCACAGCGAAGTCACTGTCCATCAGCGTATACTCATACTCCGGATGGGACTTCCTCTTCGCAAGGATTCCCAACACCAGGCAGACCACCATCGGTAACAGCGCAATCCAGGCAACAAAGAGACTGATCACGAACCAAAGTGCCGCGCCTACGAACCACAGCAGCGGCTTCCTGCTCTGTGCCGCCGTCTGCTCCGGCCGCACGATACATTCCAGATACTTACTTTCTTCCATATTAATAAACCTCTCACAAGGGAAGGGGTCTGTCCCCTTCGATATCACAACAGCCGGACGATCCTCTGCTGATTCCCCATGCGCACACCCGCGCGGCAATCTATCTTCTTCGGTATCCTGCCGGTCAGGCGAGTCTCTTCCCATCACAATTTCTCATCAGACGATGATCATTCTCTCTTTTATTTTACCAGCTCTTACAAACCTTAGCACTAGCCATAAGGCACCGAAGATCGGCGGAATCCCTACCGATCTTCATCGCCGGAAGTAGACATGATACTTCTCCCGGTCTACCCGGTTCAGAGGAATCATCTTCACACATCCATCCGTGAACTCCATCGCTCCGGTCCTCTTCAGTGACTTCGGTGCTGTCAGGAACTCCTCACGCTCACTCACCGCCGCAAGCAGAGTCGGTCCGTAGGCCACATTCACCAGACTCTCATCGGATGCATTGGTCAGAATCCTCACCTGCATGGGAAGAGTCAGGATGACCTCTGTGCCGCGGAGCAGCCCGCAGGCAGGCTTCTTGCTCTCCGCCACATCTTCGGTGCCATCGATCATCAGATAGCCATCGGCATATGTCATCTGAAGTTTCCGATCTCCAAAGCGGATCTCCTCCGGCTGACCGCCCATCCGGCATACTTTCTTCCTGGGGACGCCGTCCGTCTCCGCTTCGACAGTGCCTTGGCTTCCCGTCTGCACTTCTACGCCAAGTTCCTCACCGGCCCAGGCGGGTACATGAATCTTCAATCTATGATCCGTATTGCGCAGAATCTTCACAGAGATCCGCTCATCCGGGAGTGTCCTCACCTCGAGACTCATGCCGTCGTGGTTGACACGGGAGTCGATCAGCAGATTCACATAGTAGTAACGATGGTCCGTACCGTACATATGCTCCATATAGCGGAAGCGGCTCTCCAGTCCGGTGCCGTGGCAGCAGGTATTCTCACTGCCATCCGAGAAGGACTTCTGTCCACCCGGCGAGAGAGGCAGGAAGTAGGTCGTACCGCCATCCGACGCATGACTGCAGGAAGACATCAGATGGTTGCGCAGGGTATTGTCATAGTAGTCCAGCATCCTCGCATCGCCCGTGTAGGCGAAGACTTCCCCCGTCAGGCGCAGCATATTGTAGCTTGCACAGCTCTCCTCCGACTTTTCTGACAGGAAGCGGCAGGTAGAATCCGGCGCATGGAACATCTCGGTCTCACCCACACCGCCGTTGACATAGATGTGATGCCCGGTGACGATCTCCCAGAAGTTCCTGCTGATCTGCCAGTACTCAGCCTCCCCCGTGGCGCGGAACATTTCCACGGCACCCACAGCCTGAGGAATGTGCTGATTGCCATGCATGTCCTCCAGCGTATCGCAGTTCTGAGACATGGGATAGTAGAGCTTCTCATTGTAGAAGAGGCGGGCTGCTGCCAGATGCTTCTCACTGCCGGTCATCTCATAGAGCTTGACCATGGTGCCCAGCATCGCTCCGACTTCCCCTGCGATATACATGGACCACATGCGGTCGAGCTGCGTCTGAGGAAGCCTTGACAATCGCTCATAGACCCAGTCGCCCAGGTCCGATTCCAGCTGCAGAGCAAGCTTCAGTCCTGTGCAGCGGTAGATATCATAGAGGCCGCTCATGATCTTATCGAGTGTATAGTAGGGGGCCCAGATCTCCGGGTACTTCGTGTAGACCTCCAGCAGATCAAACTGCTCCTCATCGTAGGCACTGAAGAATCCGACATGCACCTTGCCGCTTGCCGCGAATGCCTCCTGCACCTCCTTCAAAGACTCCAGCATGTAGATGATCTTCTTCAGGAATCTGGCATCCCCCGTCGCTGCATAGGCGAGAGCCAGGCCGGACATATAGTGACCTGTCGTGTGACCCTTCAGCTTACAGTCCGCCGCATCCCATCCAGTCATCGGGGAAGCCCCGCGGGTCGGAAGACCGCTTGCCGCGCGGAAGTTATAGAGCATGCTGTCATCATCCTTCGCAAGGAGATTCTTCAGCATGTTCTGCTGGTAATCATAGAAGACCGTGCCGGGAAGAAGCTCCACATCCCGCACCGGGGCGAACTGAATCAGCCGTCCGGGAGCGAATGCGGCAGTATCTGCCGGAAGATCACTGACAGTGATCTTCGCAGAAGCAAGCATAGGTGTCCCCTGCACATGACCCGAGACTACGAATTCTTCCGGAGTCTTGCTGCTTCCGGCTGCAGACTCCACCGGGTTCCGCTTATCGGACACCCTCAGCTCATCCGCCTGCGGCAGCGCATCCCACACGACCGGCAGCGTAATCTGCCTTCCGTCCTTGCACTTGACCACCGCGAAGGCAGGAAGCTTCACTTCTTCTCCGGGACGAACCGATACCTCCACCGGACGGATCCAGGTCACCACGGTTTCTCTCTTCTGCTGGATGACGGTAGCCTCGAAGACCCTCTGTGCAGTAACTCCTTCATAAGAAGCCGTCACCGTAAGCTTCACCTTGCGGTTGCCCATACCATGCAGCGGGCGGTGCACCACCCCCTCCGCCGTAATGAAGCGCTCCTCCCCGGACTCCCAGGTGAAGACTGAACCGCCCGCACCCAAGGCCGGCAGGACCAGATTCTCATCCACCGTATTCAGATTGCCAATATAGATGGCTTCCAGATCGGAAGCCAGAACAAGTTCAGGGGACATAGCCATCCGAGCACCTCCAACATATTCATAATTCTGCGAACCATTTTCATATTATTATGAAATTACTCTCATGTAAAGTGTAAAGTTTGGAGGATGCAAGAGCCCCTGATGGGACCGGCTGCCTACCGATTCCACCAGGGGCCCTGGCTATCATTATCTACACAAAAAACTTGATTGCCTGATTAGTGCTTGATCCAATCCTGCGCACGATTCACGGCGCGATGCCATTCTTCCAGATAAGTCTCTCTCTGATCGACACTCATCATAGGTTCGAAGCTGCGGTCCAATCTCCAGTTGCCGGCCAGATCACCATAGGAAGTGAACTCACCGATACCGATGGCCGCCATATAAGCAGCACCCAGCGCAGTCGTATCCGTGATCTCCGGCACATGAATCGGGATTCCCAGCAGATCCGCCTGGAACTGCATCAGGAAGTTGTTCGCAGTAGCTCCTCCATCGCATCTCATCATAGAGATCTTCACCCCGGAATCCTTCTCCATCAGCTTCACCAGATCATATACCTGATATGCCGTGGACTCCAGCGTTGCACGAACCACATGCTCGCGGGTCGTTCCGGCCGTAATGCCGATCATCATACCACGGGCATAGGAATCCCAGTAAGGAGCAGCCAGTCCCGTAAAGGAAGGGACGAAGTAGACACCACCGTTGGTGCCGGCATTGCGTGCCATCGCCTCCGTCTCGGAAGCCGAATTGATGATCTTCAGACCATCGCGCAGCCACTGAGTTGCCGCACCGGAGATGTAGATACCGCCATCCAGTGCATAGCTTCTCTTGCCATTCAGCTGCCAGCCTACCGTCGTCAGGATTCCATTCGGCGAGAAGACCGGATTCTCTCCGGTATTCATCAGCATGAAGCAGCCGGTACCGTAGGTTGTCTTCACGGTACCCGGAGCAAAGCAGGCTTGACCGAACAGAGCCGCCTGCTGATCTACCATAACACCGGAGATCGGGCAGCGAATCCCACAGAAATCCAGCGGATCTGCACTTCCATGATTGTAGGCACTGTCACAGATCTCAGGCAGGATCTTGCGATCGATACCGAGGATATCCAGGATATCCTGATCCCAGTCACCCTTCTCCAGATTCAGCAGCATCGTACGAGACGCCGTAGACGCATCCGTGATATGCAGTCTTCCGTGGCTCATCTTCCAGATCAGCCAGGTATCCATGGTACCTGCCAGAAGGCGATCCTCGTCCAGCAGTTCCTTCGTATAAGGTACATTATCAAGCATCCAGCGGATCTTCAGAGCGCTGAAGTAGGAATCTACCATCAGACCGGTTTTCTCACGAATCAGATCCCCGTGCTCTGCTGCCAGCTCTTCACCCATCTGTGCCGTACGACGATCCTGCCACACGATGGTATTGTATACCGGCTTCCCGGTAATCTTATCCCACATCACGATGGACTCGCCCTCGTGATCGATACCGATGCATCGAATCTGGCTGGCTGTCACGCCGATCTTAGTCATCGCCTGACGAACCGCGAACTTGGTCGCCTCCCAGATATTGTCCGCATCATGCTCTACCCAGCCGGGATGGGGGTAAATCTGCTGAATCTCCTGGTAGCCTCGAGCCGCCAGATGCCAGCTTTCATCAAATAATATAGCCGTGGTACCGGTCGTTCCCTGGTCCAGGCCAAGATAATACATCTTCTTCTGTGTCATATTCTCTTCTCCGTTTCCTATCATCAAGACGCTGTCCGTCCCAATCATAAGGTGTCTGCAGCCGCAAAGTGAGGGTTCGCTGCTGCATGTATGATCCCATCGATTCCTGACAATCTATACCAGACTTCCTTCCTATACTCCCCGGGTGAGGGCCGGATGGTATAAAGCGGAGATAGCCACACCGCATTCATCGGGTGAGGGCCAATGAATCGCCGGTATGCCTATCATTCATGCCGCAGGTCAAGCGGTCATCGAATGATAATTATGATAAATTCATGATAAATGCTCGAACTTCGCAATACTGGGATAAAACGGAACTTGCTGTGTGCGGCCATATCGGTTGTTGCGTTTTGTACTAATTTGTGTGTCTGTTTACATAGGTCATCGAGCCAATCCTCTTGTCCGCCTGACAGCCTTATCGCACCAAAAACCTGCCGACCAAAGCCAATACCTTGGTCAGCAGGTTTTTATATCTTGCAGCATGCTGTTCAATGTACCCGGCCATTTGACGACCTTATCATGCAAACAGCGGAATCTCCATCGCTGCCTCTGTATTCCTCTCCGGCATTCGCATATCGCTGGCCGTACACTTCAGAAACTTCTTATAATAACGGTTCATATGTGCCTGATCAAAGTAACCATAGTCCACTGCCACCTGCAGCAGGGATCTGGGATTCGTCGTAAGGATCGTATTCAGCGAATACTGCAGCTGGATTACCTCTGCAAAGTGCTTGGTAGAGATTCCAAGATACCTGCGGAAGAGCTTATTCAGATATCGATCACTGCATCCCACTGTCTTCGCGATATCCGCAATCGCAATATTACCGCGCGTTTTATATATAATCTGAATACTTCTCTCCATCGCAGCCACCGGACGATATTCATGGCCATTATGATCACCGAAGACGTGCACGAGCTGCAGCATACGCTCATGATAAGATTCCGCATAGCGCATCTGGCGCTGCAGCAGATCTGCTTCCGGAAGATAGTTTGCTAACGGTACAAAGTGGTCCGTAAGTTCTGCGATCTTATCACCGGCCAGCCATTCCCCACTGCCATCCCGAAGTCTGGCAACGAAGACCGCCGACCGCGGCGGGATCATGATCCTATGCATCGAAGTCAGAGTTCCGCAGAAAAGCGGCTTGCTTCTCTTCCCGCTGCCGATAGGAATCAATATGGTAGATTCCCCGCCGGGAATCAGAAAGTGAGGAAGTGTCTCCCAGGTCGTATTGGTCACCTCATAGACATCCTGCAGCAGATAATGATACTTAAACTCTGAAGAGAAGACACGATGCTGAATCTCCAGGCCGTTCCCGGGCACGATGACCGGCAGAGCCTTCTCCTGCTCGATTCCCGAACGAAACTGTCTTGCGCTGACAAACTGTGCCATACTTCCTCCTTCCTTCGGACTTTTACTTCCGAATCGGTGCCGTCGATCCTATTATGTTCCGCTTCTTCCTATTTTACTAGTATATTTCGGAACTCTATTTTTAACCAGTTCCACTTTTACCAACCAAATCTCTGCACATTCATTATATTTTTCAGCTTTTTTTCGCTAATTTATCTCCGTTTCATAAATATTGTTCCGTTTTGTACTATTCCCATTCGTTTTTTTCCTATATAGTGATGGCATCACAATTTTATTCAGTCTCGTCAATCAGACTCTGGGATTCCTATCGTGAGGGGATAGCTCGTATTCTAAGAAGAAGAGAGATCGACTGGCCGCATCCAGGATTATAAGGAGGAGAATAATCTTATGGAAGAAAAGAAAGTTCTTACAAGAGCTCTCGGCCTGCCCGAATGTATCACCATCACTGCAGGTGCAGTTATCGGCGTTGGCCTGTTCACTACCGGATCGTCTCAGGTAGGTATCATGGGACCGTCCACAATCATCGCAACTATCATCGCATTCCTGCTGGTTCTATGGCCCGCTGCCATCTATGGAGAGATGGGCGCTGCACTGCCTCTGGCAGGCGGAACTTATGCATTTGCCAAGCGTGCCATCAACTATCCCGTTGCCGTATTCTGCAGCTGGAACTACACTGTTGCACAGATCGGTATCGGCGGTGCCGAAGCACTGGCATTCGCAAACTACTGGGCCATCCTGATGGGTGCTCTGGGTATCCCGTGGAACGTTGACCCCCGCATCACCGCAAGCGTGCTGTTCATCATCTTCGTTGCCGTTAACTACTTCGGTATTGAATTCGCCGGCAAGTGGCAGAACTGCTCCATGTACTTCTTCTGGGGCGTATCCATCGTATGGTTCATCACCGTATTCGGCAAGATGGACTTCAGCAACTTCACCAGCGTAACCGCTATGATCCCCGAGTCCAGCACCGCATTCGCTACCGTAGTCCTGATGGTATGGTGGTGTTTCGCAGGATTTGAGACCGTTGTTGGTATGGGCGGCGAGGTAAAGTATCCGAAGCTGACTCTGCCCCGTGCTCTGACCCTGTCTCCCTTCATCGTATTCGGTGTCAATGCCCTGTTCCAGTGGTTCCTGGTAGGTCTGGTTCCCAACACCGCACTGGCCGGTCTGGCTACCGCTGACGCTCCCTTCGCTTATGCTATGGAAGTTGCCGGCATCGTAGGTCTGCCTGTCATCATCCTCTGCCTCGGCATCACCTTCGGCGGAGACTTCTCCACCATGAACCCCTGCGTATCCGGTCCTGCCCGTTACATGTACACCATGGCTAACGACGGCAACATGCCCAAGGCCTTCGGCAAGCTGCATCCCAAGCACAACACCCCCTACATCTCTATCCTGACTGTAGGTGTGCTCGGCATCGCCCTGATCGCTACCGGTTCCATCAGCATTCTGGCTGCTATGTGCGCATTCTGCCAGATGACCTGCTACATCATCGGTTACATCTCTTATCTGATGCTGCAGAAGAAGGAGCCCGACCTGGAGCGCCCTTACAAGGTACCCTTCGGCACCATCGGCGCTGTGATCAGCATCATCGTATACTTCGTACTTGCCATCCTGGCTCTTGATATGGATGCCCTGCCCTGGAACCTGGCCTTCGATGCCATCTGCATCATCTACTACTTCCTGGTAGTACGCAAGCGCCCCATCCCTCAGGACGCCATCGACGCCGACCTGCTGGCGATGCAGTCCGAAGACCCCACCCCAGAAGAGAAGGCAAAGCTCGACAAGCAGTACAAGATGTGGAAGATCGGCGCTATTACCGTATTCTGCGTAGCTATGCTGCTCTGGATCATTGCCTACATCCTGTAATCGCATATCAGATTTACATAGTGATTCTTTCCCATAAGAACGTCCCGGAAGATGAGCCGGGGCGTTCTTTTTCGTGCAAATGCTCAAGTGTTCCTCTTGCATTCTCCCTTGTTTGCCGATTTTCCCACGGATTGTCTGTTCCGAATCTTCCTATTCTGTGATAAAATTAATGGGTTCATTTATATGGTTGATTCAGGAGTTTTGCATATTATGTCTTTTCAGAGTATCCTCATGCTGATTATGGCGATCGGTCTTCTGGCCGGCGGTGTTGACCTGATTCTTGGTGATCATCTGGGGCTCGGCACCAGATTTAAGGACGGCCTGCAGGCCTTCGGGCCCCTGGTTCTCGGCATGGTCGGTATTCTCTGTCTGGCCCCTGACATATCTATGATTCTGCGCCCTCTGGCTGCCCCCTTCTGTCACCTCTTCGGCATCGATCCTGCCTTCTTCGCCTCCCTGATTGCCTGTGATATGGGCGGTTATCCTCTGGCGATGGAGCTTGCCGATTCTCCTGAGATGGGGAAGTACTTCGGCATTCTGGTCTGCTCGATGCTGGGATGTACAGTCTCCTTCACGATTCCTGTCGGTCTGAATCTGGTGAAGGACGAAGACCGGGACTTCTTCTCCAAAGGACTCCTGATCGGACTCATCACCGTCCCCTTCAGTTCCTTTGCCGGCGGAATTGCCGCAGGCTTCCCCCTGACACAGATGCTGATCAATACCCTTCCGGTGCTCTTCCTGGCTGTGGTACTTTCAGTCTGCCTGAGCCTCATTCCGGAGAAGATCATCCGTGGCTGCTATTACTTCGGACGTGTTATCATGCTCCTCTGCATCATCGGTCTGGCTGCGGCAGCCTTCGAATCTCTGACGGGTATCGTGCTGATTCCCGGACTGGTTCCCATCGAGGAAGCCATGCAGTCCGTGGTCTCCATCGTTATCGTCCTGATGGGCGCACTCCCTACACTCGAGATTGCGATGCGCCTGCTGAAGAAGCCGCTTCTCTTTCTCGGCAGCAGGCTGGGAATCGGAAGCAATGCCATGGCAGGCCTGATCATGCAGCTTGCGAATGCAGTCCCCGTTATGACAGACCTCGGGAACATGGATACACATGGCAAGGTCCTCAATATGGCCGTCATCGTCTCCTGCTCCTGCGTGATTGGCGACCACTTTGCCTACACGATTGCCGTATGCCCGGAGATGACTGTCCCTCTGATCGTCGGGAAGCTGGCCGGCGGCATTCTTGCGATTCTGATCACCCTGACTGTCTTTCGTGATTAAGAACTCTCTGCATTCCGCCGGTCTGCTTTCACCCATGGTGCGGATAGTTCCCTTTTATACGAACTTCTCACCGAAAGTCTTCTATTTTTTACCAGAGTTTCGGCACAGCATCTGTTAGACTATACATACCAATTTCAAGAACCCCCACTTCTTACGGAGGTAATATCTATGAAGCAACGCTACTACCTCGGCATCGACCAGGGTACCACCGGTACCCGTGCCGTTCTCTTTAATCGTTACTGGGAAGTTGCCGCCACCGGCTACTGCAAGATCAACCTGAGCTATCCGCACAATGGCTGGGTAGAGCACGATGGCGAAGCTGTCTGGAACTCTGTCCTGTCTGCCACAGCGGATGCTATGAAGGAGGCCGCTGTTACGCCGGAGGAGATTGCCAGCATCGGCATCGACCACGAAGGCGAAACCGTCCTGATCTGGGACCGAAGCACCGGCAAGCCCCTGGCACCCTCCATCGTATGGCAGGACCGACGCACCGCCCACTATATCGAACAGATCTCCGACACCTACAATGAGCTGATCTGGAGCCGCACGGGTCTGCGCGCTGATTCCTACTTCAGCGCCTCCAAGTACCACTGGCTGCTCAACAATGTTCCCGAGGCGAAGCCTGCCCTGGCAGCCGGCAACCTGCTGGGTGGTACCATGGGCACCTGGATTCTCTGGAAGATGACCGGCGGCCGCCACCATGTGACTGATCTGTCTACCGCTTCCCGAACTCTTCTCCTGGATGCCATCACGGAGACCTGGAGTCCGGAACTGCTGAATGCCTTCGAGATTCCGGAAGCCATCCTTCCTGCGATTCAGGACAGCACACTCACAGGCATCCACGCAGACCCTGAGCATTTCCTCGGCATCTCAGCGCCCATCGGAGGCCTCCTGGTTGACCAGCAATCCGCCCTGCTCGGGCAGGCCTGCACAGAGATCGGCGACGTGAAGACCACCTACGGTACCGGATGCTTCATGCTGATGAATACCGGCGACCAGATGGTACAGTCTGAGAATGGTCTGCTGACGACCATCGGCTGGCGTGCCGGCGGCAGGACGACCTGTGCTCTGGATGGCGGCATCTATATCACCGGTGCTGCCACCAGTTGGATCACGGATGAACTGCAGTTGGTCAAGACTCCTGCAGAGACCGAAGCCATGGCCCTGTCTGTCGCTGATACCAACGGCGTCTACTTCGTTCCCGCCTTCTCCGGTCTGGCGGCTCCCCACTGGGATTCCTATGCGCGCGGCACCATCGTCGGCATCACCGGCGGCACCCGCAAGGCCCACCTGGTGCGTGCGACACTGGAGTCCACCGCCTATCAGGTTTACGATGTCCTGAAGGCCATGCGCAAGGACTCCGGCATCGATATTCCCGTCATGCGCTGCAACGGCAAGGCGACCGACAATCGCTTTCTCATGCAGTTCCAGTCCGATATTCTGGGCATCCCGCTGGAGATTCCCGCCAACCGCGAGACGACAGCCCTCGGCTGCGCCTTTCTGGGTGCTATTGGTCGTGGTGAGTACAGCAGCATCAGTGAGATCGAACAGATCTGGCACTGCGCTGCTCGCTATGAACCCAAGATGGAAGAAGACCACCGCATGCAGCTTCTCTATGACTGGCACCGCGCCATCGAGCGCTCAAAATATTGGAATGAAGATTGATTAGATTCCTTTTACTGCAAACCAAGAACCGTGAATACATCCCCTGTGGATGTATTCACGGTTCTTAACTTCTATCGAATAAGTCCTCCCCTGCACATTCCAGGACCCTTCTTATACTGCCGCGCTCTGCCGGTTCGTTACGATCCTTCCCATCTCCGGGCCGGCTGCTTACCCATCTGTTCTATTGGTCCGATTTTTCTTTCATCTCTGTGCTTCATCTTCGATCCTTCCTTCTGGCATGCAGTTTCTCCCCTTCCATCTTTCTCAAATTTACCACACCGCTCGCGCAAATTAGTATAAATCAGAACAACCATTCCATCGGGCGGTGTCAGTTCCGTTTTATACCATTATCCCTTTCTGCTCTTTCATATAATTAAGCCATCAGAAGGAAGGAAGTACAAAAATAAGCCAATTCTTCCTCGGCAATCAGAATATTTACACCCGAAAGATATTATTGGAGGTACAAATTATGAGTCAGACTAAGCTTTTCTCCCCCGGCCCCGTTATGGTTAAGGACAATGTTCGCCGTTCTCTTCTTCACTATGATATCTGCCATCGCAGCAAGGAATTCGAAGAGATGTTTGTTGATACCCAGGAGAAGATCCTGAAGATCTTCAACGCTGACGATTCCTATTACAGCGTAATCGTATCCGGTTCCGGTACCTCTGCCAATGAGACCTGCCTGTCCTCCATCTTCAAGCCCGGCGAAGCAGTTCTGCTGATCCGCAACGGCGAGTTCGGTGAGAGACTGAAGGAGATCATCGAGAAGTATCAGATTCCTATGGTTGACTGTGCATTCCCCTGGGCTGAGGATCCCGATCTTGATGTCGTAGAGAAGGCTCTGCAGGAGAATCCTCAGATCAAGGTAATCGCTATGGTATTCCATGAGACCTCCACCTCCCTGATCAACCCCGTGCATGAGGTTGGTATGCTGGCCAAGAAGTACAACAAGTGGTTCGAGGTTGACTGTGTATCCGCAGCCGGCGGCCAGAACATCGATGTGGTTGACAATAACATCTCCATCTGCACTTCCGTTGGCGGCAAGTGCGTAGGTGCTTACCCCGGTTCCGCATATATCTGTGCAAAGAAGGAACTGCTGGATACCCTGACTGCTGACCAGTGCAAGAACGTATATCTGTCCCTGTACAAGCACTACACCAAGGCGGTATCTTCCCATCAGACACCCAACACCCCCAATGTCAATGTGTTCTGGCCTCTGAATGTAGCACTGACCAACATCACCGATGATGAGACTCTGGCAGGACGTATCGCTCGTTACCAGAGATGTGCGAAGATCATCCGTGACGGTGTTCGCGCTCTGGGCTGCTGGACTCTGATTCCCGATGAGAAGGCTGCCAATACCACCACCTCCGTATTCCTGCCCGCGAATGTTGACAATCATGAGTTCCTGGCTGAGATGGAGAAGCGCGGCTACACCTTCTACGCAGGCAAGGGCGACTACGATGCACAGAACATGATTCAGGTTGCCAACATGGGCGAGATCTATGAACAGGACTGCTACAACATGCTCGAGGTATTCGAGACGGTTATGAAGAAGATTGCCAAGTAAGCTTCCTGATCCCTAAGCATTCTAACTCACCAATATATATATCCTCTTTTAACCCCTCAAAAGGAACCGGAAGACCCTGTCACACCCATGAACATGGCTTTCGGCTCCTTTTGTATTCTCAGGTGATACTTATGAAGATTGGAGAATTCGCCGAACTCTGCGGCACCAGCCGCGACACTGTTCGCTTTTATATCAGCAAGGGACTTCTTCTCCCGGATACCCGCGGTAGTCAGATGCAGTTCAGTGACCATGATGTGGAGGAGATGCACTTGATTCTTCGGATGAAGAGCCTGTCTTTCTCTCTGGATGAGATCCGCAAGTATCTGACAATCATGCGGATCAGCAATATGGTAGAGCCGGAATCCATCCTGGAGGCTTCCGATATCCTGGAGTGCAAGCGGGATGAGCTGGAGTTTCAGATTGAGAATCTTCGCAAGATTCAGTATGAGCTCTCTCAGGATATTGATCAGCTCAAGAAGCATATCCATCCTGCAGAGAAGACCGGTCTTCCCCTGCGAGCTCTCCCCCTCCTGACCTGTCCCCACTGCGGCAAGGCCCTTCAGCTCTCCGATGCTTCTCTGGATACCACCTATATCTATCAAGGTCAGGTGCAATGCGGCTGCGGCTATCAAGCCGTCATTGAGGATGGAATCCTGAAGACCGGCAATCTCTACACCGGAAGTCACGATCATCCCGATGTCGGCCGCGGGCTCTACCGCAGTATCAGCGAAGACTTTGATATCTACATGCAGCGCTGCAACCAGAGAGTCATCGAAGAGCTGCGGAAGCGAGACCTTCACGGGAAGGTACTGCTGGAAGCTCACCTGAACGGCTACTTTCTCCTCTACAACAATATTACCCGTCTGGACCCGGACTGCACTTATATCCTCGTAGATCGCTATCCGGAAGTGCTGGCTCGCTACAAGCAGAATATCGAACAGCTGGGGCTCCGCCTCCATATTCTCTACATCGCGGACAACTCCATGGACTGGCCCATTCAGCAAGGATGTGTCGATTATGTTCTGAGCGGCATGGATGATACAGAACACAGCCTGTACTTCCCATCTTCCTATATCAATGATGTCCAATCCTTCCTGAAGGAGGATGCTCAAGTCATCGGTATCCGCTTTGGTTATAAGGAAGGCGCTAAGAGTCTGAGCAACCTGCGGTTTAAGTATCCGGAAGGAGACTGTGAAGGATTCCGCTGGCAGCAGGTATGCAGAGAATATCAGCGTCTGGGTTATACCTACCACAGCGAACTGATCGGAGAAATAGAAAAGTGTAAAGATGCCTACTCTTTCGCCTGCCAGGAAGAAGGCGAGAAACTGATCATCGGTTTCTTCCTGGCACAGAAACGAGGGGAATAAGACCGGCTTTCTTCTATTCGGATATCCGGACGGCTGAATTCTCCGATATACTTACAAGTAATTGTGGAGCCAGATGCTTGCGAGGGATATCCGGATGGGCAGAATTCTCCGTTCTACCTACCGAAAATGTGCACATGATATCCATCTTTTTGTGCCAATTCCGCTTCAATTTTTCTCTGCCGCCTAATATTGTTAAGTTTATAACACATCTTTCCTTATTTTTCATCAGGATGCCAGGTTCAAAACATGGAGCCATGCTCCATGTTTTGCCTGAATTTTCTGTTTTTTCCCTGATTGACATGGATTCATCCCTACATGTTAACGTTGATTCATAAATAATAACCGCTCATTGCGGAATATAAGGAGGAGAACCTATGCAACTTATTCTTGACGCCATCATGGCATTTACCAACTGGTTATGGGGCATTCCCATGCTGATCTTCATCGTTGGCGGCGGTTTCTATCTGACCGTTCGTCTTGGTTTCCTGCAGTTCGTTAAGCTTCCCTTCATTCTGAAGAATACCATCGGTAAGTCCTTTGGTGAAAAGGGCAAGAATGGTAAGTTCTCCAGCTGGCAGGCAGTTACCGGTGCTCTGGCTTCCACTCTGGGTGCCGGCAATATCATCGGTACCGCAATGGCCATCGGTTACGGCGGTCCCGGCGGTGTATTCTGGCTGTGGATCTCCGGTCTGGTATGCTGCTGTGTTAAGTACTCTGAGACTACCATGGGTATGAAGTACCGCAGACTGAACAAGGATGGCCAGTGGGAAGGCGGACCTCAGATCTACCTGTCCGAGGCTTCCGGTTGGAAGTGGGTCAGCCCCCTGTACGCAGTAGTCGCTATCATCTGCCTGTTCCTGGCTTGCTCTTCTCAGATCGGTGCCGGTGTTGACAACATTGCCAATCTCGGTGTAAACCGTACCGCTACTACCGTTGTCATCACTCTGTTGGTAGCCGTTGTTGTTGTCGGCGGTATGAAGTCCCTGCTGAGCGTAACTGAGAAGGTCGTTCCTCTGATGAGCGGACTCTACATGCTGGGTGCTCTGATCGTCATCATCATGAATATCGGCAACCTGCCCTCCGCAATCGCATCCATCTTCGCTTGTGCATTTACCGGTCGTGCTGCAGTCGGCGGCTTCGCAGGTGCTGTTGTTACCCAGAGTATCCGTTGGGGTGTTGCCCGCGGCTGCTTCTCCAATGATGCAGGTACCGGTGTTACCACTATTACTCACGCAGTAGCAGATGTTAACCACCCGATTCAGCAGTCTATGTGGGCTGTATTCGAAGTATTCTTTGATACAATCATCGTCTGCACCATGACCTGTCTGGTTGTTCTGACCACCGGCGTATGGCAGGAAGATATGGCTTGCTCCGTTATGACTGCAACCGCATTCAACAATACCCTCGGCTCTGCCGGCGGACTTCTGGTTACCGTTGCCGTTGTTCTCTTCACCTTCACCACGGCATGTGCACAGGTTGAGTTCGCAGAGGCACAGATCTCCCGTCTGGTCGGTGAGAAGGCAAAGGTGATCGGTCGTTGGATCATGCTGGCTCTGATTCTGGTCGGCGGCATGGTTGGTATCGATGCTCTGATCAACTACGTTGACTTCTTCGCAGGCGTATACACGCTGATCAACATGACTGTTGTATACATCTTCGCTAACCAGGTTGTCGAGCTGACCCGGGAGTACTTCGCTGATCCCGAGAAATGGGAGACTACGAAGTGGGCGAAGTGGGTTAACATGGAGAAGGAATACAAGGCAAATCACTAAGAGAAGGCAGGATTAGATATGAGACCTATCATCGGTATAACTGTGAACTACGATCCCAAGGAGACCGTTGGCATGGCCTCCGGTATGGGCGTGGCCGGTCAGGACTGGGACTTCGTGTCCGGTGATTACATCTACTCGATTGAAAGAGCCGGCGGCATTCCCGTACTGCTTCCCCGCCTGGAAGATATGTCTGTTCTCGAACCTCTGATTGACAAGCTGGATGGTGTTCTGGTATCCGGAGGCCACGATGTGGATCCTCACGGCTATGGCGAGCGAACCCAGGGCTACTGCGGACGCCTCGTTCCCGAGCGCGACGTAATGGATCTGGCAATCACCCGATATGCCTATGAGAAGAAGAAGCCCATCCTTGCCATCTGCCGCGGCATTCAGATTCTGAATGTAGCGCTGGGCGGCAACCTCTACCAGGATTTGGAGCGAGAGGGCGGCTTCTGCCATCACTTTATGGATAACACTCCCAGAGAGTACCCGGTACACAGCAATACTATTGCTGAAGGAAGCATTCTGGAGGGAATCTATGGCAAGAGTGAAATTGAAGTAAACAGCTTCCATCATCAGGCAGTAAAGGATGCTGCACCGGCAGCCGTAATCACCGCAACTTCCAGTGACGGAGTGCCCGAAGGCATCGAAGTCAGCGGAGGACACCCCTTCACCATAGGTGTCCAGTGGCATCCGGAGATGATGTTCCGTTCTGAGGAGCAGCAGAAGCTCTTCCGGGCATTCGTCAAAGCATGCGAATAAACCAATCATATAACTTTGTTGGGCAAGCCATGAGTGGAGACACTCATGGCTTGTTTTTATCCTCTTTCTGTAGGATGCAGGCCCGCTTCCTCTCCTCTGCATCCTACACTTCAGCACCCTTCTGTAGGATGCAGGCAAGAATTCTCTCTCCTGCGTCCTACAGTTGAAGGCTTCCCGGTAGGATGCAAGCCCACTTTCCCGACTCTGCGTCCTACACTTCCTCCCCCTCCCATAGGATGCAGGCAAGAATTCTTTCTTCCGCATCCTACAGAATTAAGCTTCCGGGTAGGATGCAAGCCCGCTTTCCCTCCTCTGCGTCCTACACTTCAGCCCCCTCCTGTAGGATGCAGGCAAGAATTATCTCTTCCGCGTCCTACAGAATTAAGCTTCCAGGTAGGATGCAATCCCACTTTCTCTCCTCTACGTCCTACAC
>R17__coassemble_494_pt1 | contig 18119 bp, 14 predicted proteins | sample R17__metabat2_low_PE_029 | metagenome-assembled genome bin R17
CATCAGTATCGTCTGACCAAAGGTTCTTTTGGATACGGTAATGGCTTCCATAACCTGCTGTCCGGTCGCATAATCCAGGTTGCCGGTCGGCTCATCGGCAAGAATTACCTTCGGGTGATTCGCCATAGCCCTTATAATAGCCACACGCTGCTGCTCACCTCCGGACAAGGCTGCCGGATAGCTATCCAGGCGTTCCATCAGCCCCATCTTCTCAGCCGCCTCATAGATGAAGTCACGATCCGGCTTCTTATGATCCAGATAACATGGCATACAGATATTCTCCCAGATACTCATATCCTGGATCAGCTGATACTTCTGGAAGACGAATCCCACATTGCGTCTGCGAAATACCGCTTTTTCCTTCTCCGTATAACTGCTCACCTCGGTCCCCTCGAACTTATAGCTGCCCGATGTCGGAGACAAGAGAAGACCAATGATATTCAGCAATGTACTCTTTCCCGATCCGCTACGACCCATGACAGCGATAAATTGCCCTTCATCCATATGAAAGTTCAGATCCGTAAGCGGCTGAATCTTCTGTGCCCCTGTCTCTGTATATATCTTCGATATATGTTCCAATTGAATCAATGACATCTGCTTGCCCTCCTTTTTCTTCATTATATAAGAACATTGTTCCAATTACATAACAAACCGCATTACATTTTTGCAACAATTCCCTCCGTGGCGAAAGAGACGGGGAAAATCCCTCCGATTTATGTTACAATCGAATCACCGATGCCACTTTAGAAATGCCTATCTGCCGAGGAATCAGCTCATGAAGAACCGAAGCCTGTTATATCATGTCCGAATCTATCTGCTCCTGTGGATGCTGTCTACCTGTATTCTGGGAATCGTCCTCTTGTCTTACAGCAATTACCGATACCGAAGAAGCATCGTCTGTCTCTACGGAACGGTCTGCACTCAGGTTGACAGCAATACCTATATGTCAGGTCTTCTTGATTCCTGTACGAATTCCGAGGACCTGTATGCACGTGGATTAGCTGCCATGCAATCACAAGGATACGGCACGCTTCTTCTTCCTCAGATTCGTATATGGGAGAAGGTCGACTATATGCTCACTCTGGGTCTTCTGCTTGGTGCCGGCACTCTCCTGTATCTTGGCTTCTTCCGCAGAATCAACCGGCAATGGCAAGTCGATCGAGAAAAGATCCGTGATTCAGTCAAAGGAATCCTCTCCGGAGAGTGCGAAGTCGGCTCCTGGGGCAGTTTTGATGACAGTGCAGAGATCTGTGCATTACTCCGCAAGCTCTCTGATTGGAACCGACAGCGTACTCTGGAACTCGAAGCAGGAAGCCGGCAGGTCATGGAGATCCTCGAAGATATCGCCCACCAGATGAAGACACCTCTCGCCGGAATACAGATGTATCTTGAGCTCCTTCTTGCTGTAGAAGACAATGATAAGAAGCAGCAGAAGCTGGAAGATTGCCACAGCGCCGTCGAAGCACTGGAGCAGATGGTATTCCGTATTCTTCGCATGGCCAGACTGGATTCCGAACGCGTCACAATGACTCTGGAGAACGCAGATCTCAATGACATCTTAACAGAGTCCATCGCTAATAACCGCTATCTTCAAACCAAGAAGAATATCACCATCCGGCGAATCTCTCACATCTCTGGAATCGTCGCCTGCGACCGCTTCTGGACCGGGGAGGCTATCGGCAATGTGCTGAACAATGCCCTTGCATTCACTGCTGACCAAGGTGAGATTCTCTGCGAAATCACTCAAGACGGCTCTGTCCTGTCTTTACAGATCAAAAACAGGGGATATGTCATCCCCATGACAGAATACAGTAATCTCTTCCAACGCTTCTATCATCACGAGAAGAATCGCGGCGGCGATGGCATCGGGCTTCATCTGGCGGCCAGAACCATGGAGATGCAGGGAGGAATTCTTCGGATTCTTCCGCTCTCCGACGGCAACTGCTTCGAATTCCGGTTCCACGAATCCATGGGGAAGACCAAGAAAGGAGAGAACGATCTATGAATATCCTGCTTGTTGAAGACGACGAGATGCTTGGAAATGGTCTAAGAGAGATTCTTGAGATGAACAATTACGAAGTCACCCGGGTCACCAGTTGCCGGGATGCCTTATCTGCCATTCGGCAGACAAGCTTCCACCTATTCATCCTGGATATCCGTCTGCCGGATGGCAATGGCATAGACCTCTGTAAGAATATCCGAAGCTGTACACTTGCTCCTATCATCTTCCTCTCCGGCTATGAAGACGAAAGTTATATCGTAGGCGGCTTGAAAGCCGGCGGCGATGACTATATCATCAAACCTTTCCGGACTATGGAACTCCTGGCTCGCATCGAAGCCCAGACAAGGCGGCAGAACAGGCAGGCCGAACTGATTGGCTACTCGAGCGATGTCCTATATCTGGATCTATCCTCCATGCGGGTCTTCTGTAATCAGGAAGAGATCCTACTCTCACCTATCGAGTATCGCGTCCTGCTTAAGCTCGTCACCGGTAAGGGACAGGTATTCACACCGGATGTTCTTATAGAGTCCACATGGGCTGCGTCCGGCACCGACTCCGATGAATCTATGGTTCGCGTGTGGATTGCAAGACTCCGCAAGCACCTGTCAGAGCACGGTATCCGAGACGCTATCGAGACGCGCCGTGGTGTCGGTTACCGCTGGCGATGGCAGGTGAATCCGGTATATCGTTAATCCCGCGAATCACAGATACACCAAGGGGCATACATATCAGATATGTATGCCCCTTACATTTTACTAATTTATAGAATCTGCATCCGTAGTTTCGATATGTTTCGAACAACAATACCAGCGATATTCTGTTTTGTATGCGCTATAGTAAGTATAGCCACAGCTATTACAGGTATACTTCTTTCTGGTCTGGCGTTTCTGTTTCTTATCCTTTTTATCACTGCAACCAGCATACGTACAATTTCTCACAGTACTTGTGTCCGTCCAACTTGTACTATTGTCAGCAACATGTATCGTTCCATTATTACAATATGCACACGCGTTCGCTCTTCCCAATGCTGTACAAGCAGTCAAAACTAGCAGCATCACAACTAACATCATACATTGTCCTATTTTTTTCATAGAATCAACCTCCTTATGTTTGATGCTCTCATATTATCACTGCATTGTTTCACCTATGTATACATTCACATTTCATTTTTGTAACATTTATCTACAGATCGAACCTGTACATATTGACTTATGGCTGCACCTATAAATACGATTCCAAACCATGTCCAGTAGATCCAAAGCGGTACACCAATTCGATAAGCTATATTAGTTCTTGACATCCAGAATATACGCATAAGCAAATAAGTCAGAACACCATCTAAAGTCACGATAATAGCATTGTTCAAATATTGACACCATCGGTACATATACGGATTCATTCCCAATTGTCTCATAATACCCAATTTTTCCTGCATCAGTTCCTCATCCTGCCTGGACATTGCCCGAATCAACAGACACAGAAATACCATAGCAAGGCCGCCCAGGGATAAGTACATAACCAAACCGCTTATCATCTCTTTCTTCAGGTAAGATAATTCTTCTCTTTTATTGTAAAATATATAATTATCGTACTGATAACGCTTAAGAACTGCCATGATTGTTTTATCTGTCAATTCATAATTTTCGCGTCCATTCGTCTGGATATAGATATAGGAGTAACCGGTTGGATAGCCTGCATCTTCAAACATCTCAAAGAACGTATTAGCTGCGATGATTGTAAATGCATCATTTGGAAATGGATAATAGTCATCTTCTTCCATCTCTCGAAGAATCCCCCCCACAATCACAGAGCATTTTGTCCCATGATAAGAAAGTTCAATTATGTCTCCCACAGCTGCAAGATTATCCACATAACCATCATCAAATAATGCGATATCGCCCTTGCTTTCACCATTTCTCATACTCACCATCGGTATTCCATCACTATAGCCGGCAACAGGAAGTACCAGAATCACCTGCTCACCCTTCATGAATGCTTCCTTATTTATTGTATTCTCATCAAGAGAATCCATAAAACGTTGTGCCTCTTCCCAGTTCGGAACTCCAATTACAGAGACCGGATGTGCACTTTCACTGTCAGAAAAAATATTGTCAGGAATGACCGGCATGCTATGACTTTGAATCAGCATCAGCTCATACTTTTCCCGAATTTTCATATAGTCAGTACCTGCATATGCCGTTAGATTCGCGTAAATGGGATCTTTACTGCTAAATCCGGAAATACGATATGAGACGATATTGGTTACTCCGTAGATATCCTGCAATTCCTCCAACAGAGAATCCTCTGCCTGATCTTCTTTCGGGAAAGAAGCGGAATAAGTTCCGTGGTAAACCGCTATAGTTCTAATATAATTCTGAACAACACCATTAACCTCGGTCAAGCTCAATGTCGGCAAAACCAAGAGGGCTTCAAATAGAAGTACAATCACAATAGTGCGCATCGGGAACAATCTCCATCGATTCCACACAATGGACATCGGTCCGTAAGACATGCGACGCCTTTTGTTCTTCTTTTTCTGTAAAAAAAGAAGTTTTTCCTTTGTGAAAAGGGAGCGCTTTAGTAGGAGCATCGTCCTACATGCAGTAATAATAAATGTAATCATCTGACTTCCAATAAGAATCATCACAGTCATCACCGCATGTTCGGGAACAAGATACAGAATAAAAATACCTGCCGTCATCTCCGCCAATAGGTTCCGCGACATAAAGATAATACTATATGCCAGAATCATCCCCAACGGCAAAGACAACAGAATCTCCAACCAGACTTCCTTCAGAAGAAAACTTATGATTTGACTGTTCTCAGCCCCCAATTGATAAAGTGTCTTCCATTTTTCACGCTTCTGATCAATGACTCCCGCCTCCAACATAACCGCAGAGACAATCGCCAGAAAGCATATTCCTATCAGAATGTACTGCATTGCCTCCAGAAATGAATCTGACCCTTCCTCAGGATATGCCGATGTATTCCTCTCAATATATAGCCGACTATCATCTGCGAATTTCTCTTTCGCAGTTAATGCTGCTTGTACCTCTTCAACACCTTGGTCTGTCGTAATCCATATATCTGTCTGGTATTCACGCCAGAGTTTTGAATCTCCTCCCAAAAATGCATCCGGATAATCATTTATTCCCTGAAGTACTGTCCAGTTTACCTTATAATCCGGCAGAATACCTACTAACGTCACATCATACTCGTGCCACTCTTCGTCATTCGCCACTTCTATATGCAGCTGATCCCCCACCACGGCATCCGGTGCAATATTCATTAGTGCAGAACTACATATAACAATTTCCTGATCATTCTCCGGCAGGCGGCCTTCATAAGTTGAAAATCGTGAGAGTGACCAGGCAACTTCATCCATTGCTCCAACGTAGATTATAGTGTCCTGCTCTTCGTTATACCAAGTCCCGAAGTTCCATAATTGTCCGATTCTGTCTGCCAACGGATAGGATAGCATATATTGCTTCGCAGGACGACTAACATTCTTTGCACACAGCTGCCACTCCCCATAAGCATCCTTCCTGCTTTCCTGAACACTATAAGTATAGCTATCAGTAAGCAAAAAGATTCCAAAGATCATACAGCAAATAATTGATATTAGTAAAAATACCTTTCTATTGATTCTTCTCATGCTATTCCCCTTGACAATCCACAACCATAACTACTAACCTACATTTCCATTATAATATATCATGGTTACACCTACTTATCATTTACATTACAATATTGAAACAAAAAGGAGAGGTCATCTCTAACCTCTCCTCGCTTATATCTTACTTGTTATCTTTCGGAGCTTTCATCACTTACTCCCATTGGAACCACAGAAGTCTGTGCCTGCTCCAACGCTCTTCTCTGAGCTGCCTCGGCATACATTCGGCGTTCATCCTGCACCTGGTGAAGGATGTTCATGAATTCCTTACCGGTAATGGTCTCACGCTCAATCAGGAAGCTCGCGATTCGATTCATCGCATCCTTATTCTCACTGATCAGGCGCTTCGCTTCTTCATAGGACTTCTTCAGCATATCCTTGACAACACCGTCGATCTTCGCTGCAGTCTCATCACCACAGTTCATCACTGCACGGCCATCCAGATACTGTCCTTCGATGGTCTCCAGACCCATCAAGCCAAACTCTTCACTCATACCGAACCGGGTAACCATCGCCCTTGCGATCTTGGTCGCTTTCTCAATATCATTGGAAGCACCGGTCGATACAGAATCAAAGAAGATCTCCTCTGCGGCGCGTCCGGCAAGCAGGGTCACCAGCTCTGCCTCAAGTTCTGCCTGCGTCTGCATAAATTTCTCTTCTTCCGGTGTCTGCATCACATACCCGAGAGATCCCATCGTACGAGGTACGATCGTAATCTTCTGAACGGGCTCGGTATTCTTCTGCAGGGCTGCTGTCAGGGCATGTCCCACCTCATGATAGGATACCATACGCCGCTCGGATTCATTCATCACGCGGTCCTTCTTCTCCTTACCGGCAATAACTACCTCTACCGATTCGAAGAGATCCGCCTGACTGACAGCCTTGCGTCGATTCTTCACGGCAAGAATCGCGCCTTCGTTGATCATATTGGCAAGATCAGAACCTACCGCACCTGCAGTAGCAAGCGCGATCTCATCCAGATTGACCGATTCATCCATGCGCACATTCTTCGCGTGTACCTTAAGGATCGCAACACGGCCCTTCAGATCCGGCTTATCCACGATGATCCGGCGGTCCAGACGACCGGGACGAAGCAATGCAGGATCCAGAACCTCAGGACGGTTGGTCGCAGCCAGGATGAAGACACCCTTACTGGAGTCAAAGCCATCCATCTCGGCAAGCAGAGCATTCAACGTCTGCTCACGCTCATCGTTGCCGCCGAATCTGGTATCACGGCTCTTACCGATGGCATCGATCTCATCGATAAAGATGATACAGGGAGCATTCTGCTGGGCCTGCTTAAAGAGGTCACGCACACGGGATGCGCCGACACCGACGAACATCTCAACGAAGTCAGAGCCGGCCAGACTGAAGAAGGGAACACCGGCTTCTCCGGCGACTGCCTTCGCAAGCAGGGTCTTACCGGTTCCGGGAGGTCCTACAAGCAGCGCACCCTTGGGAAGCTTGGCACCGATCTCCGAATACTTCCCGGGATTGTGGAGGAAGTCAACGATCTCAACCAACGATTCTTCGGCCTCATCCTGTCCTGCAACATCCGCAAATGTTACACCGGTCTCCTTCTGCATATACATCTTAGCGTTGGACTTGCCGACACCCATGATACCCCCGGCGCCGCCGTTCTTCTTCATGAAGAGCATGAATACGCCCCAGACCAGACAGATGGGAATCATGTAGATCAGCAGTTCCATCAGCCAGGAAGTCCGCTCGATCACAGTTCCTTCAATGCTGATTCCGCTGTTCTGCAGGATTGCCTTGATCTCCTCCACCTCATCTCCGACAATCGCGGTATAGTATTCCTGTGTAGAATTCGCGTCTGCCGCAGAGTGGACGGTCATGGTAATCTTCTTATAGGTCTCATCGATCACGATCTCATCGATCAGCTCTCTGGCATCTTCGTTACTGATGACCTGCATGAACTGATCATAGGTCAACTCCGTCGATGTCTGACTGGTATAAGCCCGGGATACGAGAGAGACGATGAACAAAGTAACAAGGGCCAAAGTGACCAAGGTCATAAAATTCGGGCTCTTATTGCCTCCGTTCTGCGGGTTGTGGTTATTGTTATTATCCATATAACTACTCCTTCAAATTACGACTATCACCAATTATACGAATCGCCTATTAAGAAATCAAGAAAATCCCTGATAAGAATTCTAAAAATTGTGTGAAAAAAGCTGCGAAAAAAAATTTCGCAGCTTCTTCGAATCATTATTCATATGAGAAGAATCCATCATCATCCAACAGTTCCACCTTTTGAACTAATGATGTACAATCTTGATCATAAAAAATTCGCCATTCCTGATTATATACAGATTCATTACCCTCACTATCAGTCACATCCATTTTAACAAGAACATGCTGAATCTCATTCTTATAATCAAGTCCACTTATCTCGACTACTTCTATCTGCAGATCCATAGCATATGCATATCCCAGATAGGCGGTTCTTTCCCACTGTTCATAGAACGAAGTGAACATATCACCTGCAAAGCAATCACCCACAGCAGCTTCCCAAGCAGATTTCTCTTGGTCTTCATTCGTTATTTTCTGCTCACTCTCGGTTTTTTCAGTATCACCAATACCTATGTAAGGAAAATGATCAGGGAATAGTTCATCGTTTGGGCATTCCATGATAGCATGAAGTATCTGACTTGCCGGTTCTGATATTACTTGTTGATTCCCAGTACACCCACTCAATATAGCAATGCAAAAAATCACAATTCCTTGTTTTTTTATTCCCATGCGAATTGCCTTCCTACGGAATCTAAATAATTGCTGTTTGTGCTGAAAGAATTCACTTCCATCGTAAAATTGTTCTCCACATCAGCCCAAGCCGATCTTGTAGTATACCACCCCATACCTTGATAAGGATTCAAAAACAGATTATTTTCCGTCACAATTAGCATATGGCAATATCTGCACTGTCCACCTTGACCGGTTCTTGTTTCATTCGTATTAATATTCTTCGCCCAACAGGTGCTTCTTCCAGTCATATGATGCTTCCCATCTGTTGAGCTTGGACATCCTGCAATATATTTTACCGATGCATAAGAACTGTGACTCGGGCCTAAAACTACAGCAACCACTATAATACCTAATAATGCAATTTTCTTCAGCCTCTTCCCCATATCTCAGCCTCCATAAATATAATATTTATGAGTACATAATACCTCTATATTGTTGCTATTATGTTACAAATATCATTACATTTATGCAACAATAACGAATAAGACAAGGATGCAGGCCGCCTTGCTCTACAACTTATGACGCAAAAAAGAGGTTGTGAAAAATGACAACTCACTTTCACAACCTCTTAGTACCGAAAATTAAGTATTACAGATCGCAGTTATTCACCGTTCTGGGGAAGGGAATAACGTCACGGATGTTGCCCATACCGGTCAGATACATCACGCATCTCTCAAATCCCAGTCCGAATCCTGCGTGACGGGCAGTTCCGTAACGGCGCAGATCAAGATAGAACTGATAGAGATCCAGGTTCATGCCAAGCTCCTGCATACGGGTCAGCAGCTTATCATAGTCTGCTTCTCTCTCGCTGCCGCCAATGATCTCACCGATGCCGGGTACCAGACAGTCCATAGCAGCTACGGTCTTGCCGTCAGGATTCTGCTTCATGTAGAAGGACTTAATCTCCTTGGGGTAATCGGTTACAAATACCGGACGCTTGAAGATCTTCTCAGTCAGATATCTCTCATGTTCGGTCTGCAGATCACAGCCCCAGGATACCTTGTAATCGAACTCGTCATTGTGCTTCTCCAACAGTTCGATGGCCTCGGTGTAGGTCACACGACCAAAGTCGGAGTTCACCACATGGTTCAGTCTCTGCAGCAGTCCCTTATCTACGAACTTATTGAAGAAGGCCATCTCTTCTGGCGCATGCTCCAGCACGTAGCGAATCACATACTTCAGCATATCCTCGGCCAGACGCATATCATCCTGCAGATCCGCGAATGCGATCTCGGGTTCGATCATCCAGAACTCCGCTGCATGGCGAGTGGTATTGGAGTTCTCGGCACGGAAAGTAGGTCCGAAGGTATAGATATTGCGGAAGGCCATCGCATAGGTCTCACCATTCAGCTGTCCGCTTACTGTCAAGCTGGTCAGCTTGTTGAAGAAGTCCTTAGAGTAATCTACCTCGCCATCTTCGGTCATAGGAAGATCCTTCATATCCAGTGTAGTAACCTGGAACATCTCACCGGCACCTTCACAATCGCTTCCGGTGATCAGGGGTGTATGTACATACACGAAGTCTCTCTCCTGGAAGAACTGATGGATCGCATAAGCTGCCAGAGAACGAACACGGAACACTGCCTGGAAGGTGTTGGTTCTGGGACGCAGATGGGTGATAGTTCTCAGGAATTCCATGGAATGACGCTTAGGCTGCAGCGGGTAGTCGGGAGTGGAAGCACCCTCGATCTCCACTTCCTCTGCCTGAATCTCAAAAGGCTGCTTGGCCTGAGGGGTCGCTACCAGCTTACCGCGAACGATCAGTGCTGCACCAACGTTGCAGTGAGAGATCTCCTTGAAGTTCGCAAGCTTATCGTCATATACCACCTGCAGGGTCTCAAAGAAGGTTCCGTCACTGAGCATGATGAAACCAAAGGTCTTGGAATCACGAATGTTGCGAATCCATCCGCACACCGTAATCTCCTGATCCATGTACTGTTCGGGGCTGCGGTACAGCGCCCGGATAGAAATAGTATCCATATATCCTCCGATCTATATGAGGCCGCTTCCTCCGAACCGGCCTTAATCTTATATATTGGGCATGGATCCGGCCGCTTCACCGAAAACCGAATCTATGCTATTCTTCTTCCTTTGTGTCTGTTGTCATCAGGATCGACTCCAGGAGATCATAGATCTCTTCTCTTCCCTGCTTCGTCTCTGCAGAGAAGGGAATCAGAATATCCTCCTTCTGCATCCCAAGTGTCTGACGGATGACCTTCACAGCCTTAGCAACCTGACTGCGCTTCAGCTTATCCAGTTTCGTTGCAATAATGATCGGACGATAGCCGTTGTGAACGATCCAGTCATACATCATCACATCGTTAGCCCCCGGTTCATGCCGGATATCGATCAACAGGAATACCTGCTCAAGCCGCTTCGACGTCTGCAGATACCGCTCGATCATCTTCCCCCAACGAGCCTTCTCCGATTCGGATACTTTCGCATAGCCATATCCGGGAAGATCGACGAAGTACATCTGATCATTCACATTATAGTAGTTGATCGTCTGGGTCTTGCCGGGCTGTGACGAGGTTCTCGCCAGAGACTTACGATTCATCAGGCCATTGATCAGGGATGACTTGCCTACGTTCGACTTGCCTGCAAAGGCGAATTCCGGCTTATCGTTCTCCGGAAGGACACTGGTCACACCGCACACGGTCTCCAGACTGGCACTCTTTATAATCATCGATGTTATTCTCCTTCCTGTGCAGGTCTTCGCTCATCCACCATGTTCCATCAGGCAAATGCTCTGTCGATAACCTCTTCCATCGAAGACACATATACGATCTCCAGACCATCCGTGATCTCCGCAGACAATTCCTCCACATCAACCCGGTTCTTGGCCGGAACCAGCACATGGTGAATATCCGCCATCTTAGCTGCCAGAAGCTTCTCCTTCAGTCCTCCGATGGGAAGCACACGTCCTCGGAGTGTCACCTCACCGGTCATGGCAAGATCTGCATAGACCTTACGATCCGTCATCGCAGACAACATCGCAGTTGCCATCGTGATACCGGCACTGGGTCCATCCTTGGGGACAGCCCCCTCCGGAATATGGATATGAACATCATGCTTCTCGAAGTACTCAGCGGCAATATCATAGTTCGCAGCGACCGAACGAATATAACTATATCCGATCTGTGCAGACTCCTTCATGACATCGCCCATCTGGCCGGTCAGCTGAATCCGCCCCTTGCCGGGCATGACATTCACTTCAATCTCCAGGGTATCTCCGCCGACTGCCGTCCAGGCCAGACCTCTGACGATACCTACCTGATCGAACTCATTCGCCATATCATAGTGAACACGTTCCTTGCCAAGCAGCTCCTGAAGATCTTCTGCCTCCACCTGAATATGCTCCGCACTCTCCTCCAGAATTCTTCTGGCGGACTTGCGGCAGATCTGTCCGATCCTTCGTTCCAGATTGCGGACGCCGGCTTCTCTTGTATAGTTATGGATGATCTTACGGATGGCTCCCTCACTGATCGTGATCTGACCCTCTCCGAGACCATTCTGTACTCTCTGTTTCTCTACCAGATAATCCTGCGCAATATGATACTTCTCGTTCTCCGTATATCCACTGACCTCAATCATCTCCATACGGTCCAGCAGAGGCTTGGGAATGGTAGCGGTTGTATTCGCGGTAGCGATAAAGAGCACACGCGACAGATCCAGCGGAATCTCCACATAGTGATCGGCGAAGTGACTGTTCTGTTCGGAATCCAGTACCTCAAGCATCGCAGAGGAGACATCTCCCTTATAGTCACTGCTCACCTTATCGATCTCATCGAGAAGCATCAGCGGGTTCGAGGTTCCTGCCTTCTTCATGCCATCGGCAATTCGGCCGGGCATAGAACCCACATAAGTTCTTCTGTGACCACGGATCTCCGCCTCATCATGCACACCGCCCAGACATACCCTGACATACTTGCGGTTCAGCGCTCTGGCAATCGACTTCGCAATAGAGGTCTTACCGGTTCCGGGAGGTCCCACCAGGCAGAGGATCGTCCCACCGCCGTTGCCGGACAGAATGCGCACCGACAGATGCTCCAGGATCCGCTCCTTGATATCCTTCAGACCATAGTGATCCTCATCCAGAATTCTCTGCGCTTCTCGGATATCTCCGGATTCCTCCGTCACCTTATCCCAGGGAAGTTCCAGCACGGTCTCAATGTAAGTGCGAAGAACCGCACCTTCCTGGCTTCCCGGAGGCATCATACGAAGACGCTTGATCTCTTTGCGGATCTGATCTTTCACAGCATCCTTCGCCTGAAGTTCATCTACCTTCTGATTCAGATCATCCGATTCCTTATCCGGATTGTCTTCACCCAGTTCCTCCCGAAGCACCTTGATTTCTTCGCGGATCAGATATTCCCGCTGGTTTTTATCCACACGGGCCTTCACCTTCTCCTGAATCTCCTGCTTCAGCCGGACTGCTTCCATATCCTGCTCCATCCGCTCCATCAGCGTCACAAACTGCATATGGGTCGAATCCAGAAGCAGGAATTCCATGCGTTCCTTCGCATCTGCAGGGAAGCGGATCATCAGCTGCTTCAGAAGCTCCTCCAGCGTCTGACAGGTACTGACCTGCTTCGCCGCTGTCGTGCCGAAGTTCTTATTGGTCTGACCGTACACTTCGATCTCGCTCTTCAGTGCACGCACCATCGCTTCTCTCTCAATATCCGTGAACGGGGTCTGCTCCACAGGTGCTTCCTCCACCTCCGCGGTCAGATAACCGTGAATAGAGTCCAGCCCCAGAAGCTCTGCCCTCTCTTTGCCCTCCGCAAGGACACGGATCACGTCCCCCGGAAGCTTCAGAATCTGCTTGATCGTTCCCAGAGTTCCCATGTGATAGAGATCTTCCATCTCCGGCTCATCACAGTTCTCATCGATCTGGGTCACCATCAGAATCTGCTGATCCTGAGTCATAGCCTGTTCCACAGCCCAGATAGACTTCTTCCGGCTGACGTCAAAGTGAACGACCATGCCGGGAAGTACTGTAAGACCGCGTAATGCTACTGCAGGTATTCTCATATCTATCTCCAACTATCCTCTCTTCGAGGTTACTTCATCCTGTCTCTTCGTAAGTACCGGCTCCCCGGTTCCGTCGATGACCTCCTTCGTCACCTGACACTTACCGATCGTATCATCAGAAGGGATCGTGAACATCAGATCCATCATGGACTTCTCCATGATGGAACGAAGGCCGCGGGCACCGGTCTGGCGCTCGAAGGACTTCTTTGCGATTGCACGAATGGCTTCCTCCGTGAACTCCAGATCCACGCCATCCAGCTCAAAGAGCTTCTTATACTGCTTGGTGATGGCATTCTTCGGCTCCGTCAGAATACGAACCAGAGCCTCCTCATCCAGCAGATCCAGAGAAACCATCATAGGAACGCGGCCTACGAACTCAGGAATCAAGCCGAACTTAATCAGATCCTGAGGCATCACCTGGCGAAGCAGCTCACCGATACCAACCTCCGAACGAGCGCGAACCTCTGCATTGAAGCCGATCGTGTTGGATCCCAGTCTCTGCTCCACGATCTTCTCCAGTCCATCGAAGGCACCGCCGCAGATGAACAGGATATTCGTCGTATCGATCTGGTACATCTCCTGATGGGGGTGCTTTCTTCCTCCCTGGGGAGGAACACTGGCAACCGTACCCTCCAGGATCTTCAACAGTGCCTGCTGCACGCCCTCACCGGAGACGTCTCTCGTAATCGATACATTCTCAGACTTCTTCGTGATCTTATCGATCTCATCCAGATAGATGATACCGTGCTCTGCCTTCTGAATATCGTAGTCCGCAGCCTGAATCAGCTTGAGCAGGATATTCTCCACATCCTCACCGACATAGCCGGCTTCAGTCAGAGCCGTCGCATCCGCGATAGCGAAGGGAACATTCAGCAGACGAGCAATCGTCTGTGCCAGGAAGGTCTTACCGGAACCGGTCGGGCCCAGCATCAGAATGTTGCTCTTCTGCAGCTCTACGTCAGAGTGTACATTCGCATTGATTCTCTTATAGTGATTATATACAGCAACCGCCAGAACCTTCTTCGCATCATCCTGACCGATTACATACTCATCCAGGAAGGCCTTAATCTCCACCGGCTTCTTCAGATCAATATCTCCGGAACGTCCGCCGTCCATATCGTCCAGCTCTTCTTCGAGGAGATCCATACACACATCGACGCACTCATCGCAGATGTAGATGCCCTTCTTCAAACCGGAGATCAGTCTCTGTACCTGTGCCTGATTCTTCCCGCAGAAGGAACAGCACAAGGGATCTTCGTATCCTTTTGCCATGGTCTACTCCTTATCGACTGGTAATTACTGCATCAACCAGACCATACTCTCTGGCCTCCTCTGCAGTCATATAATTATCACGTTCGGTATCTACTTCGATCACTTCCAGAGGCTTGCCGGTATTCTTCGCAAGAATCTCATTCAGCTTCTTCTTCGTCTTCAGGATCTGCTCCGCCACGATACGAATCTCCGTTGCCTGTCCCTGGGCACCGCCGGAGGGCTGATGGATCATCACCTCTGCATTGGGAAGCGCGTATCTCTTGCCCTTCGCACCGGAAGAAAGCAGGAAGGCACCCATGCTGGCAGCCATACCGATACAGATCGTAGACACATCACACTTGATATAGTTCATCGTGTCATAGATGGCCATACCGGCCGTCACCGATCCGCCGGGGCTGTTGATATAAAGCTGAATATCCTTGCCGGGATCCTCAGACTCCAGAAACAGAAGCTGAGCAACCACAAGGCTTGCGGTAACATCGTTCACTTCCTCCCCAAGGAAGATGATACGATCCTTCAACAGACGGGAATAGATATCATAGGATCTCTCGCCTCGGCTGTTGGACTCAATAACGTAAGGTACTAAACTCATACCGTCACCTCCTGATCATAATGAGAAATATTCGCAGGAATATTCCTTCTCCTAAAACCTTAAAATGACAAAGAAGGAACCCCCTCTTCGAAGGGGCCTTCTTTGTCAGAAATCTCATACAGTATATCCATATCTGCTGATTCCAAAAGAATCAGCCTGCTATATACCCACCTGCAGGCTGCAGGTGACCACTTTCTTCTATAATAGATTAGATAGCAGCGTTGTAGATTACATCTACTGCCTTCTGAACAACGATGTTCTGCTTCATGTCATCCATCTGAGCATCGTCCATGTAGCCCTTTACCTGCTCTACAGTCATACCGTACTGGTCAGCCATCTTCTGGATCTCTGCCTCAACATCCTCATCGGTAGCGGTCAGCTCTTCTGCAGCTGCAACAGCTTCCAGAACAAGTCTGCTCTCGATTCTCTTCTTCGCAGTCTCCTTGTTCTGCTCCATCATCTGCTCAACCGTCTGACCGGTGTACTGCATGTACTGCTCCATGCTCAGACCCTGATAGGACAGTCTCTGTGCGAACTCATCTACCATCTGACGAGCCTGAGAAGTGATCATCAGCTCAGGAATCTCCATCTCAGCACCCTCAACGACCTTAGCTACCAGAGCATCTTCCTTCGCGGTCTTAGCAGCAGCTTCCTTCTTCTCGATCAGACCTGCACGCAGGGACTGCTTGTACTCTTCCAGAGTCTCGAACTCGGATACTTCGCTTGCGAACTCATCGTTCAGCTCAGGCATCTCCTTGGAGGTGATGGACTTAACTACACACTTGAATACAGCGGGCTTGCCTGCCAGATCTGCTGCATGGTACTCTGCAGGGAAGGTAACATTCACTTCTACAGGTGCACCAATCTCAACGCCAACCAGCTGCTCCTCGAAGCCGGGGATGAACTGACCGGAACCGATCGTCAGATCGAAGTCCTCACCCTTGCCGCCATCGAAGGGAACACCATCAACGAATCCTTCGAAGTCCAGCTTAATCTTATCGCCGTTCTGTACAGGACGATCCTCTACAGCGGTCTCGACGGAGTTCTGCTCCTGAGCCTTCTTCAGCTCTGCTTCCAGATCCTCCTCGGTAACCTCTACAACTTCGCTCTCAACAAGCAGACCCTTGTACTCGCCCAGAGTTACAGCAGGACGGGTAGCTACGGTAGCAACGAAGATCACGGGCTTGCCGGGTTCTACCTGGGTGTACTCGATCTGAGGCATGGATACGATCTCAAGCTCAGACTCCTTGGCAGCCTTCTCATATACGTCGGGAACGATCTCGTTCACAGCATCCTCCAGGAAGATGCCCTTACCGTACATTCTCTCAACCATCTTACGGTTAGCCTTACCCTTACGGAAGCCGGGCAGCTGGATCTTATTCTTCTGCTGCTGGAATACCTTATCCTCAGCTGCTTCGATGTCAGCAACGGGGATCTCAACAGTCAGCTTCGCCAGGTTCTTCTCGAGTACTTCTACATTAACACTCATCTTGTGTTTCCTCCTTGATTCATAAAGAATTCCTTTATCTCACGGGAATTCCCAATCTCACTTAGTCAGTGTCCCATTATAGCACAGATAAAGCTATAGTTCCAGTGCTTTTTTCACTTATTCATAATCCGGCGTAGAAGCCAGCCACTGAGGGGTCTTCCAGTATTCCAGATATACCTTACCAACGATCGCATCCTTTGATACGTAGGTATTGGTCCAGTATCTGGCATCCAGAGAATAATTGCGGTTATCTCCCAACATGAAGTAACAATCCTCCGGAACCACGTAAGGACCTGCATCCTCCGGCTCCATCTCCTCGTTCAGGTAGTCCTCCTGCAGTTCTTCTCCGTTCACATAGACAACTGCCTTGATGCCTTCATCGCCATCCTCATCCGTATAGGTGACACTCTTGATCTCCACCGTGTCTCCCGGAAGTCCGATTACACGCTTGACATAGAGGGTATCCGGCTCGTCCGGTGCCCAGAACACTGCGATATCTCCCCGCTCCGGTTCAGAGAACCAATAGGCAGACTTAAGACCAAGCACCCGGGACCCGGTCATGATCGTACTCTCCATTGACTCCGAGGGAATATAGGCATTTACGATTACGAAGATGCGAAGCATCAGAACCACGCCGAGGATCACCACATAGGGGATGATCTCCCGGAGCCAGTTCACCTTCTGCTTCTCATTCAGATTCTGTTCATTCATTCGATATCCTCACTTCCTGCTCCATATTGGATTTCTGCCCTTCCGCGGACTTCCATTCGGCGCCTGCAAGGACAATCACTTTTAATATTACCGAAAGTCAGAGCATTTATCAAGTTCTGAGTCTTATTATTATTGAAGTTATGAGTCTTATTATTATTGAAGAAAGAGCGAAAATAATACTTAATTTTCTCTGTACGTCTCCCTTCGTTTTTTCTACAACGACCAATTTGGTATTTCATGTAAAGTATGCCGGCAGCGGTTATGGCGGAAGACACGTATAACAGATGGTCGACATAATATATCTGAAGAACAATATGGTGGAGAAAACGAATTGTGGGTTGGCGACATAATGGACAAGGGATTCACTATGGCGGGACAGTTGAATAGTGAACCGGTGACATAATAGATTTGACAAACACTATGGCAGACAAAGCAAATTGTGAACGAGCAACATAATAAGTTGGAGGATTACTATGGCGATAAAAGCCAATGGTTCGTTGGCGATATTATGGACTTGGGATTAACAAATGCTGCACAGAAGAAGAATTAAATGGTGTAATAATAGGTTTGACAAAGAATA
>R17__coassemble_508_pt1 | contig 17562 bp, 20 predicted proteins | sample R17__metabat2_low_PE_029 | metagenome-assembled genome bin R17
AAAATAATAATGGAACTCCGGATTATAGTATCATTTCAGTATCACGGAGCTTTCCAACCTTCAGAAAATGCCTTAAAATAAGGTTTTTTTGAAGGTCAGCAATTATTCCATCTCAGTAATCACAAATGAAAGCTCTGCCTCACAGACGATCTGCCCATCCACCCAAGCACAGGCTTCGCCAATGCCAAGAGGACCTCTCCGGGTCGTCATCCGGCATTGCAGCGTCAATATATCTCCCGGGATCACCTGCCTGCGGAATCTCGCTTTCTTAATACCACCAAAGAGAACGATCTTACCTAAGTTCTCTGGTTCCGCAAGCGCCGCAATCGCTCCGGTCTGCGCCAAAGCCTCGAGGATCAGTACGCCCGGCATCACCGGCCGCCCCGGAAAGTGTCCCTGGAAGAAGCCTTCGTTCATGGACACACACTTGCGTCCAATCGCCCACTGCCCCGGCTCATAATCAAGGATCCGGTCCACAAGAGCAAAGGGATATCTATGGGGCAGAATCCCGGCAATCTGCTGCGAATTCAGGGGATGTGCCTCTTCTCTGATTTCTATCTGATCAGTCATTATCTTCTCCTACTCATACTTCATAAAGATCAGGCAGGCATTATGTCCACCGAATCCCAGACTATTGCTCATAGCAGCTTTAATCTCTGCGTGGCGTCCTTCATTCGCCACATAGTCAAGGTCACATTCCGGATCGGGAACCTGCAGATGAATCGTCGGAGGTAGGAATCCTTCCCTCAAAGCAAGCGTAGTAAAGATAGCCTCCACGCCGCCGGCTGCACCCAGCATATGTCCGGTCATAGACTTGGTACCGGATATCGGTATCTCCTTCGCTGCTTCGCCGAAGACCCTATGGATAGCCGCAGTCTCACAGACATCATTCATATGCGTACCGGTTCCATGAGCATTGATATACCCAATCTGCGACTGATCCATATCTGCATCCTCAAGAGCCTGTTTCATGCAGTCAACTGCACCGACACCACCGGGAGCCGGGGCAGTAAAGTGATAAGCATCACAGTTGGCCCCATAACCGACGATCTCTCCATAGATCTCCGCCCCGCGCTTCAGGGCATGTTCCAGTTCTTCCAGAACCAGAAGACCACTTCCTTCTCCCATGACGAAGCCGCTGCGCTCTGCATCAAAGGGAATGCTGGCACGGTTTGGGTCACTTGCGAAGGACAGGGCCTTCATGCTGGCGAAGCCTCCGATGCCAAGCTCACTGATACAGCTCTCTGCACCTCCGCAGATCATGACATCCTCATAACCATCTCGAATTCTGTGGAAGGCATCTCCTATAGCATTGCTGCCGCCGGCACATGCGGTCAAGGGAGCTGTACACATCCCCTTCCAGCCCAGGCGGATAGCGACCTGAGCCGCCGCCATATTGGCGATACTCATAGGAACAAAGAGAGGACTTACCTTCTCGAAGCCCCGCTTCAGCCCGGTGGAATGTTCCTTCTCGATGGTTGGAAGACCTCCGATTCCACTGGAGATGATGACACCGAATCGGCAAATCTCCTCCGAATCTGCCTGATCCAGCCCAGCATTCTTCACGGCTTCGTCTGCTGCCGCCAACGCAAACTGGGTGAATCTGGCGAGTCTTCTGGCTTCTCTCTTGCCAAAGTATGTATCTGCATCGAAAGACTTCGCCTCTGCTGCAAGCTTTACCTGAAAGTTCGTTGTATCGAAGGCGGTGATCTCACTGATGCCGCACTTGCCTGCCTTCACTGCCTCCCAGGTCTCCTCTACGGAATTCCCCAGGGCATTCACTGTTCCCATACCGGTGATAACTACTCTTCTTCTATCTGTCGACTTCACTGCACTCTATCCTCTTACCTTATTCTCACATTAGAATTGCGGGGTATCCCCTGGCTTACATCTACATCCCCATGCCGCCATCGACTCCCAAGACCTGCCCGGTGATATACCCTGCCTTCTCACTTGCAAGGAAGGCAACCGCCTCTGCGATATCCTCGGGTCTTCCCATGTGCCCTGCAGGAATCGCCATCAGCGTGGCTTGCTTCGCTGTCTCTGTCATTGCCTCCGTCATATCCGTAGCAATGAAGCCCGGCGCCACTGCATTCACCGTGATGCCACGGGAAGCAAGTTCCTTCGCCATGCTCTTGGTAAGGCCGATGACACCGGCCTTGCTCGCTGCATAGTTGGCCTGGCCGGCATTGCCGTGGATTCCCACCACACTGGACATATTGATGATACGCCCATAACGATTGCGAATCATGCCGCGAAGGACCAGACGGCTCGCGACGAAGGTTCCTCTCAGATTGGTCGCAATCACGGCATCGAAGGCTTCGGTCTTCATTCCCATTGCAAGACCGTCCCTCGTGATCCCGGCATTATTGACCAGCACATCAATCTGCCCGAAGGCAGCAGCCGCAGCATCCATCACTGCCTTGCAGCCTTCCTCTGTAGAGACATCCGCCTGTACCGCCATCATGTCGGGGAATCCTTTCATGGTCTCCTCGGCAGCTGCCTTATTATTAATGTAGGAAAAGCACACTTTCATGCCATCCAAAGCCAATCTGCGACAGATGGCACGGCCGATTCCCCGGCTGCCGCCGGTTACGACAGCCACACGAACCGCAGTTTCTTCTTGCATATAATCTTCCATCGCATCGTCCTTCCGACTTAATACTTTAGCTCTCCCGCTAACTTCTCCACATCTCCGACTGTCTCCACACTATAGCAAGTCACCTGCTTCCCAAGTGTCTTCCTTACGAAACCGCTCAGTGCCTTGCCGGGTCCGATCTCGACCACCGTATCCACACCAAGTTTCGGAAGCCTCCGCAGAATCTGCTCCATGCGAACACTGCTCTGCACCTGGCGCACCAGCAGGTCAGGAATCGAGTCAAGCTCCATCTTCTCCCGTCCCAGCGTGTTAAAGAGCACCGGCACCTGCATAGACCTGAATTCAATCTCCCGGAAATGCTCTGCCAGCGCTTCCCCTGCTTCCTTCATGTAGGGGGTGTGGAAGGGTCCGCTCACAGCCAAAGGAAGACACTTCATCGCCCCGGCTTCCTTCGCAAGCTCGGAAGCCCTGGCTACCGCCTTCGCTGTACCGCCAATCACCAGCTGTCCGGGGCAATTGTAATTGCAGATCTGTACCAACCCGGCCTTCGGTTCTTCTTCCATAGCCTGCTTACAGCAAGCCTCTAGCTTTTCTTCCGACAACCGAAGCACCGCTGTCATACCACTCTCGATACCCACAGCGGCCTTCGTCATCGCCTGTCCGCGGAAGGCTGCAAGCTCAATCGCCTCAGCAGCGGTAAAGACTCCTGCAGCAGCAAGTGCTGAGTACTCTCCCAACGAGAGGCCTGCACAGACATCCGGAAGGATACCCTTCGAAGCAAGCACTGCCGTCATACCCACTGCGAATGCCACCATACAAGGCTGGGTATAGGATGTCTGATTCAACAGCCCACCGCTCTCTTCAAAGCAGAGGGTCTTGCGGTCGAAGGGCAAGCGTCCCGCATCGAAGGCCTTGCGGAATTCTTCATACTCCTCGTAGAGATCCTTCCCCATGCCAACATGCTGGCTTCCCTGTCCCGCATATAAGAATGCCATCTTCATATCTTACCTACCATCTACGGAATATAAGGCTCCGCATTCAGAACCCGAATCACATCCTCCGCCCCTTCCCACAGTTCGCGGAAGATCTGCTCCACCGGACGGATCTCCTTCATCATGCCGCAGACCTGTCCGGACATGAGACTTCCTGTCTTCGTGTCTCCATCGAATACCGCCCGGCGCAGGGATCCCAGTGTATAGCTCTCCAGTTCCTCCTTGCTCGCACCCTCGATCTCACGGCGCACATACTCACGGCTCATCGCATTCTTCAGCACACGAACCGGGGTTCCTCCAATACGGCCGGTCACGATCGTATCGCTGTCCTTCGCCTTGAGGATCGCCTGCTTATAGTTCTCATGAATCGGACATTCATCGGATGCCAGCAGGCAGGTACCCACCTGCACGCCGCAGGCTCCCAGGGCGAATGCGGCCGCCAGCTGTCTTCCGTCTCCGATACCTCCGGCAACAATGACAGGAATATCCACGGCATCCACCACCTGAGGAACCAGCGCCATAGTCGTCATCTCGCCGACGTGACCACCGCTCTCTGTTCCCTCTGCAATCAGGGCATCCACGCCGCCCTTCGCCAGATGCTTCGCCATCAGCACATTGGCAACCACCGGAATCACAATGATACCCGCTGCCTTCCAGGCTGCCACATACGCTCCGGGATTGCCGGCACCTGTCGTCACCACAGGAACCTTCTCCTCGATGACGATCTGTGCGAACTCCTTCGTCAGCGGATGCATAAGCATCAGATTTACACCAAAGGGACGATCCGTCAGGCTGCGGCAGATGCGGATCTGTTCTCTCATATCATCTTCGGAACGAATGCCGCCGCTGCCAATCAGGCCCAGACCGCCTGCATTGGAGCAGGCTGCCGCGAATTCACCGGTAGCGATATTCGCCATACCGCCCTGAATGATGGGATATCTCGTTCCCAGAATCTCATTTAACAATCTCATAATTTGCTGTCCTCATATATGTTCGTGCAGGATTTCTATCTTTGCTTCCAAGATAGAATCCTATCTGCCATGTCCTTCATACGTAAGCATCATGCCGCCCCAGGTCAAGCCGCCTCCAAAACCAACCGCAAGAATCTTCTCCCCGGGGTGCAGCAGACCCGCCTCCTCCATCTCACAGATGGCGAGCGGAATCGACGCCGCACAGGTATTGCCCGTATGATCCAGATTCTGAAAGAACTGTGCAGGTTCTGCCCCCAATCTTCGTACGCAGGCGCTGAGGATACGGGCATTCGCCTGATGGCACACGATATGTTCTACATTCTCTAACCGATCGCCGGTCTGCAGCAAGACTTCCCGAATACAGTGGGGCAGCGTCTCCACGGCGAAGCGGTAGACGGCATGACCATCCATCTGCAGATAGTCCCCCGGCCGATTCTTCTTGGTGATAGCGGTATCTCCGGAGCTTCCGAGAACCAGACCCGGATAGCGAAGGAATCCCTTCCTTACATCAAAACCACTGCTATCATTGCATCCTCGCCGAACGACCACAGCACCGGCCCCATCCCCGAAGAGGATCGCCGTATTGCGATCATCGAAGTCCAGCGTACTCGTCATCACTTCAGCACCGATCACCAGACCATACTCTGCACCGGTAAGTATCAGGAGCCCCTGCGCGACCGCCAGCGCATAGACGAAACCACTGCAGGCAGCATTCAAGTCCAGAGAAGGAATCCCTACAGGAAGTCCCAGTTCCCGCTGCACCAGGCATGCCATGTTGGGGACCTGGCTGTCCGCCGTCATACTGGCACAGATACAGCACCCCACCTGATCCGAAGCAACTCCGCTCCTTGCCATCGCCTGCCTGGCTGCCCGAATGGCAAGGGAGCTTGTCGTCTCCCCCTTCTCTGCCACCTGCCTGCTTACGATTCCCGTGCGGGTACGGATCCATTCATCACTGGTATCTACCCTGGCGGCCCAGTCATCGTTGGTCATCCGCTTCTTCGGATAGGCAGCGCCTGCCGCCATGACCTGCAGGTACTTTGATCTGTCTGCGCTGCTCTCAGGCTTCCCGAGTGATTCCATAGGCGTTCCAATTCTATCCGATTGATTCACTGTAACCTCCGATCTGACGGAACTTGCCATAGCGCTGCACTTGCAGTTCTTCCCGGTCCAGCCCGGATAGCTCTTCCAGATGTCTCACAAGGACCTCATCCATCCTACGGTAGAGCAGCTCCGGATCTTCCTGAGCTCCGCCATCCGGCTCTTCGATGATCTCCTCGATCACACCATATCCCATCAGATCCTGCGCCGTCAGCTTCATGATGCTGCAGGCTTCCCCGCTTCTCTTCGCATCCTTCCACAGGATGCTGGCGAACCCTTCCGGACTGAGCACCGAATACACTGCATGTTCCAGCATCAGGATGTGGTTCGCCACACTCAGTGCCAGCGCGCCTCCGCTGCATCCTTCCCCGGTCACGATGGCAATCACCGGAACCCGAAGCTGGCTCATCTCTGCCAGATTTCTGGCGATGGCCTCCCCTTGTCCATGCTCTTCCGCCTCCTTACCCGGGTAAGCACCGGGAGTATCGATAAAAGTGATGATGGGTCTTCCGAACTTCTCGGCCTGCTTCATCAGGCGAAGCGCCTTGCGATAGCCCTCAGGAAGGGGCATACCGAAGCGATAAGCCACATTCTCCTGCATATCATTGCCCTTGCGATGACCGATCACCGTCACCGGTCTTCCGTGAAAAAGAGCTACACCGCCCAGGATGCTGGTATCTTCCTTACTCTGGCGATCCCCCTTCTGTTCAAAGAAATCCGTAAAAAGCGCCTGAATATAGTCATCAATCTTAGGGCGCTTCGGGTGACGTGCCAGGAAGACTTTTTCCTCCGGCGAAAGCTGCTTACAGCTGGCCAGCAATTCCTCACGGTCGCGAACCAACTGCCTCTTGCGCAGCTGATTGGCCGGGGAATCCGCCTTCTGATCCACCAGAAGAGCCTCCGCCTTCAGTTGTTCTGTCATTTCTAAAACCTGTTGAATCATGAAGGTCGTTACTCCTTATCTTTAATCTGAGACAAATGCTCATACCAAGATTCTTGCCTTCGAATCTATGCGGCTATGTTATACATGCGCAACTTCCAGACAACTCTGCTGCTCGTGAAAACACGCTCGGCTGTGCATTTGCCCAGATTCCTGAATTCGGGCTTTTAAGCACGTTTCGGAACCTCATAGGAAGTGTCATGCAGGCGAAGCAGTCTTGCCAGCGTCTCCTTCATGTCCTTCCTCTCCACAATCTCATCCACGAACCCATGTGCTTCCTGGAATTCGCTTCGCTGGAAGCCCTCCGGCAGCTTAGTTCCAATGGTCTGCTCAATCACTCTGGGACCGGTGAAGCCAATCAGAGCTCCCGGTTCTGCCAGCGTGATATCCCCCAGTGAAGCAAAGCTTGCCGTCACACCGCCTGTCGTCGGATGGGTCAGATAACTGATGAAGAGACCGCCAGCTGCGCTGAATCTGGCGATAGCGGCGGATGTCTTCGCCATCTGCATCAGGCTGAAGATGCCTTCCTGCATCCGAGCACCGCCGCTTGCAGAGAAGATGATCAAGGGATACTTCTTACGATCCGCATACTCAATAGCCTGCGTGACACGCTCACCCACGACCGAACCCATGCTCCCCATGAAGAAGCGGCTGTCCAGAATGGCGATTACACAAGGGTGATTATCGATCCTTCCCTCTGCCGTGATCACCGCATCGGCAAGACCGGTGCGCTTTCTCGTATCCTTCAGCTTCTCCGGATAACCTGGGAAGTTCAGCGGATTCAGATTCTTCGGAGGCTTCAGATCCAGAGACTTCTGACTGCCGACATCCAGAATCATATCGAGCCGCTCCTCGCATGGTACCGTCATATAGCGCCCGCAGTTCGGGCAGATATAGAGATTCGCACGCAGCTTCCCTCTGCCAATCTTCGCCTTGCACTTGCTGCATTCGACACCGCCCAAAGCGGGCTGGGATAATAAGCTCTCCATCACAGCCATCCTCATCTTATGCATGAATCTTGTTAAAGATATCTCCCACGGTCTTCACTTCAGACAGTTCAGCGTCCGGGATGCACTTACCGCAGGCATCCTCGATGGCCATATTCAACTCCATCGCATCCAAACTGTCCATATGCAGATCCTCTGCCAGAACGGCCTCCATCGTGATATCAGCAGCATCCAGATTCAGAGTATTCACGAATACTTCTACGAGAGCTTCAAATTCCATTGTGTATATCCACCTTCCTAATATTATCTTTACCTATTGCACCAAACTTATTTAGATAAATATATTTAGATAAATAAGTTTGACATCGGGTATCATATCACACCTCCAAGATATGTCAAGTATTTTTAGATAAATTTATTTATATTTTATCCTTTCTTCATCTTTTTCTGCTGCTGAGCCTGACACTGCTTCCGATACCTGTGTAAGCATCCATCAATTGAAAGAAGCCTTCGGAGAATTCTTACCGAATTCCCCGAAGGCCCAGATTTTATGCTTCTCTCTCATTGGCAGACCCGCTTCTGATATCTAATCGTGTTATGTCTAATCGTGATTAGATATTGTCACCTTTCGTTTTCTCTATCAATACAACGATCCCCGGGTCCTCCGCACTCCAACCAAGGAATACAAGAGGCCCGGGGCTTGACTTAATTCTTATAATTGATCTTCAGTGTCGTTCCATCGTATGCCACGGCCTCTGACCGCTCCACGCGATAGACTTCATTCTCTCCGAAGGCGATGCCCTGGTCGGGCGTCAGTGTCTGGTCCATACTGATCACCCACTTGGCAAGCTGAATCATAAACTGATACATATCCAGGACATGAGCCTTGCAGTGCAGGATTTCCATCTCCTCCTTACCGAAGTCCTCCATGCCGTAGGTATAGCAGTTCCACAGTCCCGCGGCATCCTGATGCAATCCGATATGAACCCAAAGAAGAATTGGAATGTCTTCCTTCTTCATGATCTCTGCCTGCTCGATGAAGTCCTCGGCACGATACACCTTGGGATAGCGATAGAGACCAATCACATTCTCCTGCTTCATCATCGTGGATACAATCATGGTGAAGAGCACATAGCGGCGCATAGCATTCTCACAGTCAAGGACCGCCACCTGCACATGGCCGCGGTGAGCGCTGACGGCCTCCACCGAACCCTCCCACTCATAGTTCATCGCGCAGCCATTCACCGCATTCGCTTCCTTCATAGGCACGGTCAACATCGCTGCCTGCACATCACCCAGATGGAACTCATAATGATTCTTCTCCGGTGCATCCTCAATCTCTACCTTCCAGTCATCGAAGAACTGCACCCGGAAGGCTTCGTAATCAAACTGAAAGTCAGCTAGCAGCACATCGCCGCCGAGGGACTTGATCTCATCTGCCATCTATAGATACCTTTTCCTTTCTCTCAATCACAGCATATGCCAATGCTCATCCGATACTTCTATCTGCGAGCACTCCTCTTCTGTCTTACTCCTGCAGATAAGCCTTCAGCTCCGGAAGTCGGTCAAGCATCGTTTGTCTTCCCATCTGATAGACCCGCTCCAGTTCTGCGGGATCCTTGACTGTCGACTTGATATTCAGCGCTTCCGGGGGACGGATCGCGAAGAGTTCGCCCGCCTGTTCCTTCCTGCGAATGTAAGCCGTTGTCTTATTATATCTGATATGGCGGTTCGCCATCGCCTCGATCATCTTCGGATACTTCCTAAGCAGAATCTTCGCAAGCGGCAGATACTGATTCTTCTTCTTCCGATAGTCCAGCGGCTGGGTCAGGATAACTACGATCTTCTCATAACCGAACTTCTCCATCTGGCGAACGGGAATAGAGTCAGCCACACCGCCATCCAACAGATGATGATCACCGATCTCTACCACCCGGGACAGCATCGGCATAGAAGCTGAGGCCCTGATCCATTCCAGGTCCACTCCCTTACCGGTCGTGCACTGATAGTAGACCGGACCACCGGTCTCCACATTCGTTGCTACCACCCAGAAGTCCATCGGATTCTTCGTGAAGGCTTCCGTATCGAACACATCCAGCTTCTCCGGAAGTTCATGGTAACAGAACTCTTCTCCAAAGAGATCCCCCGTCTTCAGCCAGGACTTAAAGCTTGCATAGCGGGGATCTCCGCAGAATCTCTTATTATAACGAATCGTGCGGCCAATCTGCTGTGACTTCAGGTTACAGCCGAAGGTAGCTCCTGCCGACACTCCCATCGCACCATCAAAGGTAATCCCATTCTCCATCAGTACGTCCGTAACACCGGCGGTAAACATGCCGCGCATGGCACCGCCTTCCATCACAAGACCGGTTTTCTTCTCACTCATCACTTCTCACCTCAGAATCACTTCATGGAATACCTGTCATCCTCAATGAATTCTTACATGGTCTGCAGACATGATTCCTCTCCCTATTATAACAGTTTTCAGAAAATTGCCAACCTTACATTTGCGAGAGATATTCCGACATCCGCAGATTCCGGTTTGTGAACAGATTCCTCTCCTATGTTTACGTAAATTTTATCTCAAATGCATTGACGTGGTTTTCAAAACCATGTATGATGGTTTTAGTATTCAACGGACGTTTATCGTCTTATTTCAGTTAATGAAGGAGGATCCTCCTATGTTTCATATCTATTGTGATTCCGCAGCCAACATTCCCGCAGTGTTGGTGAAACAGTATGACATTCACATTGTTGCATTCATGAACGAAGTCGATGGCAAGATCATCCCCGGCTTCGATATTAACTTAAGCCCGGAAGAGGAGCGTGCTCTGGGTCATGACTACTATGAGGCTATGCGTCATGGCATGCTGGTGAAGACTTCTCTCGTCAATACCGAGGGATTCATCGAAGCCTTCCGCCCCTCCCTGGAAGCCGGATTCGATATTCTCTACTTCTCCCTGAGTAAGAATATCAGCGGCACTTACAATGCTGCCCGCCTGGCAGCGGAGGAGCTTCTTGAAGAATTCCCCGAACGCAGGATTCGTCTTGTTGACTCCATGAATGCATCCCTGGCTCAGGGTATCCTGGCTATCTATGCATCGGAGAAGCGCGCTGCCGGTCTCGATATCGATGCCATCGCTGACGAGCTTGAAGTCACTGCACTGAAGATGAATGGAATCTTCACCGTGGATAACCTGAAGTATCTGGCCCGAACCGGAAGACTCAGTGGTACCAAGGCGGTTCTTGGCAACGCTCTCAATATCAAGCCGATCCTTCGCGGCAGTGCCGAAGGTTATATTGTTCAGTACTCTCAGTGCCGTGGCCGCAAGAAAGTCCTGAAGGAACTGATTCGTCTGGTATGTGATCATGCTGACCATCCTGAAGATCAGATCTTCGGCATCGCCCATGCAGACGCTTATGAAGATTCTCTCTATATTATGGAAGAGATTCAGAAGCATGTTCACCCGAGAGCCTTCATCAATACTTCCTATGACACCTGCACCGGAAGCCACGTAGGACCGGACACTATCGCCCTCTTCTTCATCGGCAAGGATAGAGAATTGGACGGAAGCAGATAAGAGACTGAGCATTTCACTGTATATACGATAACAGAAGGGTTCTGTGTCTATCTGCACAGAACCCTTCTGTTATTCCTCAGCTGTTTTCTTGAATAAACAGCCTCCGGATAATTCATATACCTCATCACATAATAATTCTATGTCTTCTTTATTATGACTCGCCAGGAGGATGCATCTTCCCTGTGCCTTGAGTTCCTGTAAAAGCTGCCTTACCAATTCTATCCCTTCATAGTCCAGCCCATTCATAGGCTCATCCATGATCAGAGTACTTGGTTCTTCCATAATTGCCTGCGCAATTCCCAGACGTTGTTTCATCCCAAGTGAGTACCGCCCGACCCACTTCCCGGTTGCTCCATCCAAACCGACTTTTGTCAATGTTCGGCGAATGGTGTCATCATCAATTTTATGACGAATCACCGCCAGTTCTTTTAAATTTCGGAATCCTGACTCCGTAAACATAAATCCCGGTTGCTCAATTAGTGCGCCAACGGTCTCAGGGAAGTCTATATCACGTCCGATTTGCTTCCCATCTACAAAAACTTCTCCACTCTCCGGAATCACCAGCCCACAGATTACTTTAAAAAGTACGCTTTTCCCTGAGCCATTTCTTCCAACGATTCCTGTAATTGTCCCCGGTCTACAACTCAGCGAAACATCCTTCAAAACTGCGTTGCCATGAAAACTTTTTCTTACGTTTCTTACTTCTATCCCTTTCACTATGTTTCACCTCGACTCTATCATATATTTTTTGCATAATAATATCATCATACCGATAATCAAGCCATAGATTACACACGGAAGGAGAAGACATACATAGTCCACTTTAAAGAAGTCTACAGTTCCTGCCATTAACAGACAGAACTTCCCTATGACATTATCATTTCTACATCCAACCGCAACCATAATAAAATTCCATACATACATCAGGATAACCCAGAGATTCGATTGATAAAGTTCACCAAACAGTCCAAACATGCTGCACATACACCACATGTATATTCCGCTGAATATAATCAGCATACTCTCATATAGATTCAGTTTTTCTCTAACCCAAACGGTCAAAAGCAGCATCAACTGCCAACAACTGATATACCTTGCCAAGTCAAGCAGCAATGCTCTCTGCCAATCGGAATATCTGCAAAATCTAAGCAGATGCATGTTACGCATATGTCCAAGCTGAAACATATGCCGTCCAACCACACAATACAACGGCAAGCGAAGCATCAGCCATCGACAAATTTCCCGATTACTTATTTCTATGCTTCCAAAATTCCAAAATGAGGATCCGTCTAATTCATAAAAACGAATTAGACCTGCAAGGGACAGCACATAATTCCAGGCAAACCAAAGGATACTCCAACCAATCAGGTCATATATTCGCTTACCCTTTAACAAGTTTCTCTAGCCTCTTCCTTCCTTTTGAATTTGAAAGTCCGTTTTCATAACAAAAATTCGACCAATCACATATCCGCCCCAAATTATACCAAGATAGATTCCCAGTGTTATCGGTAATCCAGGAATCCCGTCTGCATTGATCTTATACTGAACCAGCATGCTTCTTGCAAACATGGAATACTTTCCAATCCATAAGGACATAAAGCTCTTTAATATTAACACATTGATCAGATGAAAAATCACTGTAGCAGCATTTCCCAGAACCCATCTTCCTTTAAGATTGATTACAAATGATACAATGGACAGTATTCCTGCATATAAAGCCTGAAGAAGATATGTTGCAATCATAACCATATATGGAGTGCAAAATCTCACAAGATTCCTATTCTCTACTAAAATCCCCCACACAGAGAATGCTTCTTCCGGCTGATATAAAACCAGAACCTGAAACGAAGAACTCCACTCATTCTCCCTATATCCGATAGGAGCACTCATGACCAGTGTTTCTATAAGAATGCACCCATAATAAAAAAATGATAGGAATAATAAATACACCAACATAGCACGGAACCATTCTCTACGGTTACTTCTCATAATCGTAAATAAAGAGTTCCCACTAATAAAGGGGGAATCAGTAATCATCAAAAGATATCCCAACAATACCATCTGATTATACGTATAATCATTCAGCAGTAGTACAAATGGCTCCATACACTGGATCACTTGTCCCGAAGTATATCGCAGATATGCATATGTCCGAACAAATGTTATAGTCATCCCTAAGATTAGTCCCAGAACAAACCAAGACTTATGGGAATTGCGTTTCAATTGCCTTCGTACCATTATGATTATCGTCTTATTACAGATCATAGGATTTTCTCCTCAATGCAATCAATGTAAACAAAATCAGAATAAACAATACGATTCCCTGATAGAGGAACGGCTCCCATACAGATGTATAAAATCGATAATCTCCTCGCAGCAAAAAAACAGGATTCCATACATTTCCCTGTAAGAGATTCCATAATAGTTGATAGCATACAAAGGGAAGTACTATAGCCGCATATCGATTTGTCCAAATACAGCCAACCAACAGAGAAACTAACGACCATACTTCCCCAAACAAAACTGCAAGGCATAGTTTACATAATAAAACTAACTTACCTCCACCAATATATAAATATGGTTCCCAGATGGTTCCCTCATAGAATCCATCACTGTACCTGCCGGGCCTGGTTGGAATACCTCCTAATATACAAATAATCATCACACTTCCCATGATAACGATCATCGTAAGTCCGCCTGATAATAACGTTCTACATATATAATGTCGCAAAAAACTCTTGCGACTCCCTCTTATTATTCGCATTTTAGCATAACCGGAATTATACTCTTCTATGAATCTCATTCCATATGGGATCATTGGAAATATACAAGCAAATGGAGTAAAACCTGACAAAGACATTGGATAAGATAACCAAGTTAAAACATCCATATTCTTCATATATTTCCATTCACCATTCGCCCAAAGCGGATTGGTTAAAATCACGATCGCCAAAAGAACAATTATAATCTCATGAAATTTTATCTTCGGCATGGTTATCTCCAGGTATTATAATCCACAAGACTTCCATCTCTGGCATCAAGGACGATATACCTGCGAGCAAATTCCTCGTCCATTCCTTTTAAGGGTTCCGCAACATATGACGTATAGAATGCAATCGCCGGATAAAATTCAAATTTCTCCTCATTTTTTTCTTCCATATAACACATCTGAATCTGATTAATTGACTGCCCGCTTGAAATCGGCTCGATAATGCCTTGCTGTAACAATTCCTCTAAACACATCAATATCATATTCAGGCTCAGACATTCTTGTGGTTCTCTTGAATCAACCTCAAAGTCCGTTATCATTAAGTCGATTAGTTTCCCATCATTCGCAAGTATTCTTCCGCTCCCATTATATTCCAAATCATTTGCCTCCAATTTTACAATCATCGGGATATCATCAATTCCAACACTTGTATAGAATTCATATGCAGACTCCCTGCTAGGAAGAATCTCTTCTGAATAGCATTCTTTCAACAGCTGATGCGTTCCTAAATTCTGATTCATCTGATTTATGAATTCTTCCACTTGCTGCGGGTAACAACCACCTTCAATCGAGTCATAATTTTCGTTATCTTCTCCATATCTATTATCATAGTACGAAAAAGTTTCCCCTTCCTGGAAGAACTCCCCATGTTCAGAATCAGTCCATTTCTGAAATACCTCCTCAAGATCCGTTGTATTATAGTCTACAGAACATACCTGTCCTGCATACAAAGAAGTACCTCCAGACCAAATAACATCCGCATCAATCTCCTGTATACTTCCGTCTGCACATGAAATTGATGCCTTAATGTGAGAAGGAATTTCAGCAGTTTCATCTACTATTGATTTATTATTTTTTTCAACTTGGTGCTCCGGCTTCGCAGCACATGCAGTTAAAAGAAAACACGCAAAGAATAAAAATATGACTTTCAGCACCTTCATAATAAACTCCTCCCCAGATAATCAATCAGCTACGAGTTCAATCGAACTCATAGCCGATTGATTTGTGATCTTAATTCAATCACGCGCTAAATACCGCTCACATAATCAGAATTCCATTTTCCATCTGCAGCAATTCTTCCGCTCAAGTCATCATCGATTCTGGCGCCAAGGTAATAATATCCCGTTGCTCCAGTGTAACCATCATACGTTCCATACTTCTTACCTGTTGTGGTCATCCATACATGATGCCCTCCTTTATGCTTTGCACTGGTAATAGGGATAAATGCCATGCCGTATCCTCTGGTATTCGTTGTAAATACTATATTAGTTACTCGCAGAGACCAGTCTTCCCCAGTATTGACTTTCTGATTTTTACTACCAGAATCGTATGTATATACTTGACCCGTATTAGCCAAGTCAAAATCATACGTTTTACTTGCAGCCAATGGTGTCATATTGTTATTACCGATTGAAATAATCATCATAGCTACACTCAATATTTTTGCAATTTTTATATAGGTCTTTTTCATTTATTTTTCCTTTCTAAGTTCATCTAATTCCAAAAGCAATTGCGGAACTCTTGGCTCATAGAGTTTCCCTATACAAGGTGATGACGCAAATGCTATTGCTATCATCAATAATACATTTTTCGTCGTTTTTATTATCAGTTTTTTCAAATCCACCCCCCCTTCTGTCAGAATTCTTTCTGCAGACACCCATACTTTAGCACCTGACTTTTTTAAGTCAATAATCCAAACACGAATAACATGCCAGGGTACACGAATAACACATAACACATCTTGATTGACGCTTTATTTATCGTATAATAAATTTATACAATTACAGTCTTAAAGGAACCTCTAATGATTAGTCGAATTTCAAAAACTATAGCATATCAACTATTTTCACCAACAGAATCTCAGGGATACTTAGACATTTATGCTTACAGTATAGAATGTCTTTTCGGTGAATTAGTCATTGATCTGCTGTTATTAGTGATCGGCATAGTATTCCATAGAGTAGCTTATATAATTATATGGACTATTGTTTTTACAATGTTTAGAGTAGCGATTGGTGGCTATCATGCATCATCACATTTTTGTTGCACATTTTTTACCTGTCTGCTAGCATGTATGGCCATTATTTTGAATCATTATATCGCTCATCTTTCTCTTTTTTGGCTTGTCCTGATTCAAATGATTTGTTTAATGAGCGTGTTCTATCTGGCTCCGGTGATTCATCCTAATCATCCATTGGCAATAAAAACTATTGAGAGAACTCGTATATATGCACGCTGTTTAATTAGCTGTGAGGTTTTTGTATTTTTTATAGATTATTATAGTTTTAGAAAATTTTGTTACATCCTTATATCAGCAGTCTGTATATCTATCATACTTGCATGGATTGGTTGGGGAACCACAATTTTTTCTAAAATAGAAGAGCAGAGGTAGATTAATGAGATTATCAATTTCTATTGTAGAAGATTCTATTAGTGATTCCAATCATTTACAGCAAATCATAAACTCATGGAGCAATGCATCCGATCATTCTGTCGAGTTATTTATCTACCAATCGGCTGAACAGTTACTAAACGATAATCATTGGAAATCATGTGAACTAATCTTTCTGGATATCGATCTTCCCCATACGAACGGCATTGAATTAGCAAACCAATTAAGATCTCAAGCATCTGATTTCTACATTGTTTTTCTTACCTCCTTCCGTGAATATGTATTTGATGGATATTCTGTTTCCGCTCTGGATTACATTATTAAACCAGCTAACTCTGCCAAAATCATTCAAATTCTCAATAAAACCTTTAATGATTTTCTGGGAGCTCATTATATCCAACGGATTTCTGATGGTTATTTACAAATTCCATTTTCCAAAATATATTATTTTTCCAGTCAAGGACATAATATAAATATTATAACAACAAATCACTGCTATTCCTATTTAAGCAAAACCAGCTCCTTTCACAACTTAATTGATCGACTCCCTGGCAACTTTCTTAGATGTCATAGAACCATCATTGTTAACATAGATCATATTCTTCAACTAACCGGATATGAAATTACTCTAAGCAATCAGGAAAAGATTCCTGTGAGCAGAAGCTATATACAGTCAATAAGATCAGCCTTCATGGATCGGTTTACTTTTTAGAGGTGCAAAATGTTATCTTTTTTTGTCGAATTCTCATCAACCAGCTTAGACTTTTTGCTATTTCATTTTCTTATTCGCAGAAAGTTTGCTCTTCGCTGGCGAAAAAACATTACTTATCCTCTCTTTTTGATTTTTTGTATCGGAATCTCTATCCTCAGGAATATAGCGCTGTCTACTTCTATACATACATTTCTGATACTATGCCTTTTAATAATTTATGCGCTCATTCAATTTTCTATATCGTTTGCCAATACAATCTTTTGGGGCATCACATTTATATTTTCAGTTTTTCTTTCCGATCAAATTGCTTATACAATTATATCTTTATATAATATTTC